>Ga0129312_1000329_pt1 | contig 44061 bp, 62 predicted proteins | sample O827metagenome_FD_94434 | JGI IMG/M metagenome (GOLD analysis project Ga0129312, IMG submission 94434) | Orangutan group fecal microbial communities from Wisconsin, USA - O827 metagenome | ecosystem: Host-associated > Mammals > Digestive system > Large intestine > Fecal | place: USA: Wisconsin... | reverse complement strand
ATAGAAAAAGCCCGGAAAATGGCGTATTTCCGGGCTTTTTTAGCATTATTAAGCTGTAGATTATCGCTTGCTGAACTGCGGAGCGCGACGAGCGGCTTTGAGGCCGTACTTCTTTCTTTCTTTCATACGCGGATCTCTTGTTAAGAAGCCAGCCTTCTTTAATACCGGACGGTACTCAGCGTCTGCATGAAGCAGTGCTCTGGAAATACCATGTCTGATTGCTCCAGCCTGTCCGGAGTTTCCGCCGCCGCGAACATTTACTAATACATCAAACTTATCAGCTGTTTCAGTAGCTACAAGCGGCTGACGAACGATGAGCTTTAAAGTCTCGAGACCAAGATACTCATCAATATCTCTTTTATTGATTGTAATCTTTCCTGTACCCGGTGTAAGATATACTCTAGCGATAGATTTTTTTCTTCTTCCTGTTCCGTAGAATTTTGCGTTAGCCATTATGATTTCCTCCTTTCAGACCTCAATTAAAATTTGATTTCTAATACTTCCGGTTTCTGAGCTGCCTGCTCGTGGTCAGCACCAGCATAAACGTGAAGCTTAGTAATCATGCTTCTACCTAACGGTCCCTTCGGAAGCATACCTTTAACTGCTAATTCAACAACCTTCTCCGGCTTCTTAGCCATCATTTCTTTTAATGTAGTCTCTCTCATACCGCCTACATAATCGGAGTGGCTGTAGTAGATTTTCTGCTCTAACTTCTTACCTGTTACTTTGATCTTGGAAGCGTTTACTACGATAACGTAATCACCGCAATCCATATGAGGTGTAAATGTTGGCTTATTCTTTCCTCTTAATACCTTAGCTACTTCAGATGCTAAACGTCCTAATGTATATCCCGTAGCGTCAACTACATACCATTTTCTTTCAATTGTTGCCGGACTGGCCATAAAGCTCTTCATGGGTTGACCTCCTGTTTGTACTTAAACTAATCATTGTTTCTGTATCGTAAAATACCGTTTCCGGGGCTTTGGCTACAGTATTTTCAACCGATGTCACAGTTATACATTATATTATACTCTGTCGGGTGTGTCAACTGTTTTTTGCCCAAAATCACTGGTTTTTCTTAGACTCCAGGTACGCATTCAGCTCCGCATTTTTAATGTCAGTAATAAACATGTGGCCCGGTGCATGGGTGATCGTAATGGACGGTCTTGCATTTTCAACCGCCGCCTGCGGTGTTACACCGCAGGGCCAGAATACCGGCACCTCACCCTCATAAATATCGACAGCCTCGCCGTAATCCGGCTTCATCACATCTGCGATACCGATCTTTGCCGGATCCCCGATATGGACAGGAGCGCCATGAACATTCGGCATTTTTTCTGTGATCTCAAACGCCTTTTTTGCATTTTCCGGCGTCATGGGACGCATAGAGCATACCATAGGTCCCTCAAAGGGCCCGGCCTTTACCGTCTGTATATTTGTCTTATACATAGGAACATTTCTGCCCTGGGCGATATGTCGGATCTCGATCCCTTCTTTCATAAGTGCCTCCTCAAAGGAGAAGGAGCATCCGATCAAAAAGCCTACATATCCGTCTTTCCAGTATTCAGACGCATCTGTGATCTCCTTTTTGAAGACTCCGTTTTCATAGATCCGGTAACGCGGAATATCCGTGACGATATTTCCGCCTTCGCCCATCGCATGGGTTTTTGGCGTACCCTTTACCACCTCGAGAACCGGACACGGGAACGGGTTTCTGCGCGTATATTCTTCAAAATCTCCGGCATACTCCGGCGGAAGTATCACAAGGTTTGCCTGAGCGTAGCCGCGGCACATTCCGGCTGTCGGAAAATCAATAATCCCTTTTCTTATGAGGGAGCGCACCTCAGAAGGTGTCATATCCACATAAGGAGTTATATCAAAAGCCATATCGTTTTTTCCTCCTGTTTCATATCAGTATTCTGATTCCAATCAAAGCTCGATGAAAAATTCCTGTCCGTCAACAATAACACGATATTTTGCACATTTGCCCCAGTACATGCTGTCAGCACATGTAGCCGCTGCCAGTGCAACCGCCTGAACATCGGAAGCAGGCTCTGCCTCGCGTGTGAGCTTCCTTGCCAGCTCCTTCATTTCCGTATTCCACTCACAGTAAAGTCTCTGTGCTTCCTCGATCGAGACCTTTTCAAAATGGATCCGGGCGCCCGGCATACACTGAGCCAGCTTCGGCAGGTCTACCGATATAACATTGGCGATTTTTGTATATCCACCGGTCGTCTGGTGATCCGCCATCATGACGATCGGATTTCCATGAGACGGCACCTGTACGGCCCCAAAGCTGATTCCGTCTGTGATAATATCTCCGCCCGCTTTGTGCTCGATGATTTCTCCTTCCATCCGGCAGCCCATCCGGTCGTACTCATTTGAGATCTTATATGTGCTGCCAAGGAAGGTATCGATCCCTTTTTCCGTAAAACAATCGTCCTGAGGGCCCATCACTACGCGGAGCGTACATTCCCTTGCTGAAAAATCGTCCGGCGCCAACCGTCTTTCTGCCATATTCGGAAGCCACATTGCCGGAGCACGAAATCCGATCTCATCGCCGGCTCCCAGTTTCCTTCCCTGAAAGCCTCCGATCTTTGATTTGAGGTTCGTTGAACGGCTTCCCATTACTACAGGGATGTCAAGACCGCCTGCAAATGCAATATAAGCACGGCTTCCGCTCACCATTCCTGCAAAGCTCAGCGTCTGTCCTGCGTTAACATGCACTGCCCGGTATGAAGGCATTGCAAGACCATCCAGCTTCGCTCCGAGATCTCCGCCTGTTACCGCAATGATGTTGTCGGCGAGGAAACGGATCGTCGGCCCCATCATGGTGACCTCGATCACCGCCTCGTCGACATCATTTCCCGCCAGAAGATTGGCAAGACATGCAGAGCGTGTATCCATGACACCGGAAACGGACATTCCTGTCTCCTGATACCCGTATCTCCCCAGATCCTGTATCGTAGTCATAAAACCGCCGTTTACTATTCTGATTCCCATGGTCACGCCTCCCTGTCATGCACAACATATCTGTAGGTATCGTTCTGTACCTGTTTTTCAATTTCCCTGTACTCATTCTCCGTTACAGAGCGAAAACGGATATACTGCCCAGCCTTGAGAAGCACCGGCTCCTCTCTTTCCGCGTCATACAGCTTAAGAGGAGTCCTGCCGATCAGCTGCCAGCCGCCCGGTGATGCCACCGGATAGATACCGGTCTGCTCGCCGGCGATCCCCACAGAGCCGCCTTCGATCTTTACACGCGGGCTTTTAAGCCTCGGTGTTGCAATTTTCTTGCTCATGCCGCCTAAATAGGGAAATCCTGCGATAAATCCAAGCATGTAGATCAGGTAATCTCGCGACGTATGTATCTGTATTACCTCCTCCGGAGTGATCCCATTGCAGGACGCAACATTCTCCAGATCAGGCCCCATCTCCCCGCCGTAAAGCACCGGGATCTCGATCACGGAGGGCGGTGGGATCTGTATGCTGTCCATGGATCCCAGAACCTTGTCAAAGCTCTTTGTCAGCTCTCCAAACCGGATCACCTCAGGCTTATAGACAACAAGAAGCGAACGGTATGTGGGGATCGTTTCCACGATCCCTTCTATTTTCTGCTTCTCCAGTGCAATTTTAAATGCGCGTATCTTCCGGTTGATCTCCGGACTGATCTCATTTCCGAATTCCACGCATACTGCACAGTCTCCGGAAACTAAGTATCTTACCTTGTCCATTTTCAAACCTCCCCTGCCTGCTTTCCGCCAAATATTCTTTTACCGCAGGCATTTGATCTCAATCTGTTCCTTTTCCAGTGCCTGACGGATATTTTTTACGAATTCCAGTGCCTTTGGATTATCTCCGTGAACGCAGATAGAATCTGCCTTGATCGCGATATCCTTACCATTGATGGACTCTACCTTTCCTTCCTTTACCATGCGGATCACACGGCTGATCGCAAGATCCTTATCCTTGATCACGGCACCCGGAAGCTTTCTGGAAACAAGAGTTCCGTCATCGTTGTAAGCACGATCTGCAAATACCTCACTTGCTGCACGCAGTCCGATCTTTTCTGCGGCTGTGATCATTTTTGATCCTGCAAGCCCCATAAAAATGATATCCTTATCAACTTCATATACAGCCTCACACATTGCAAGGGCCAGCTTTTCGTCGACTGCTGCCATGTTATACATTGCTCCGTGCGGCTTTACATGCTGAAGCCGGATCCCACGGCTTTTGGTAAATGCCATCAGTGCTCCGAGCTGATATTTTACGTATGCCTTCGCCTCCTCCGGCGTCACTGCCATATTTCGGCGGCCGAAGCCGACAAGATCCGGAAAGCCCGGATGGGCGCCTACAGCAGTATTAAATTCTCCTGCCATTGCCACGGTCTTCTCCATCACTACGGCATCTCCCGCATGCCATCCGCATGCAACATTGGCAGAGGAGACATACTTTAAGATCTCCTCGTCCATTCCGATCGTATAGTTTCCAAAACTCTCCCCAAGATCGCTGTTCAGATCCACACAATACATATCGTTTTCCTCCTTTTACTATAGCCGCTCATCGCTGCGCTTTCGTCTGCGCCTTTATCCTTAATTATATATGTTATTTCACTGCTTGTCTAATTATATTTCTAATATTGTATGGGCTAAAACCACAAACGGACCGCCCCTCTTAGGACGATCCGCATAATTTCATCATTTACCGACATATTTCGTTTCATAGCTTCCGTCAGTTCTCTGTTTCAGCCGATAATACCCATAGGACTCCGTTTCCGAAACGGAATACTCCGGCGGAACAGTCACATAGACCTCCTTAGCTCCGTTTCGATATGCCTGATGCACCAGACGGCGTATCAGCCGGGATAATTCCTCCCTCTCAGCGTATCGGATCCGCACATAAGAGATTCCTGCAGCTTCCAGCATGGTCTGATCTAACACTGCATCCCAATGCTCATTTTTTCCTGCGATCTCTTTTTGGATCTCTTTCTCGTAGTCGATCCCCACGAGAGTCAGCCCCCGTGCCGGCGCCGTTTGTCCCGCTGCACGCCTGTCTCTTGCCTCTAAGATCTCCTTCATCTTCTCCGGCGGATACATGCCGGTGCCGATCTCCAAAAGCGTTCCTGCAATGATCCTGACCATGTTATAAAGGAAACCGCTCCCGCTCAGACGGATCGTGATGATATCATCCATGCCCTTTTCCAGTGAGACCTCATAAAGCGTGCGGACTGTTTCCTCTGCCTGATGACCGGAAGAACAAAAGCTGGCAAAATCATGTTCCCCTACAAGGTAAGAGGCTGCTTTTCTCATTTTTTCAAGATCCAGTCGGTAATAGCAAAAATGTGCGTAGAGCCTGCGCGTCGGCACACTGATCCTGCAGTTTAAGATCTTGTATTCATACGTTTTAATGCAATTCTGCTTTCTGGGATGCCAGTCCGGCGGCACCTCCTCCGAAGCCAGCACCCGGACATCCTCCGGAAGCTTCTGGTTTACCGCATAGCAGATCTTTTCTCCGGGGATCCTGTTTTCTGTGTCAAAAACTGCCACATTTCCCAGTGCATGGACACCGGAATCTGTTCTGCTGGCACCGATGACAGATACCGGCTCCTTCAAAAGCTCCGAGAGAGTCCGGTTTAATACCTCCTCAATGGTCACACCGTTAGGCTGGAGCTGCCATCCGCAATATCCGGTTCCGTCGTATGCAACCGTAAGCTTGATTCGTTTCATATTATACCGCCAGTCTGACAGCAAGTATCACTGCAAAATAGAGAAGATACATGCCGTATGTAATCTTGTCCCTCTTTTCATAATGTAACGGCTTCATCTTCGTTCTCCCCTCGCCGCCCCTGTAGCATCTGGCCTCCATCGCCATTGCCAGATCGGTTGCACGGCGGAAGGCAGATATAAATAACGGCACCAGCAACGGAACCATGGCTTTTGCCTTCTGGATCAGATTTCCGCTCTCAAAATCGGCCCCTCGGGCCATCTGTGCCTTCATGATCTTATCGGTTTCCTCGATCAGGATCGGGATAAAACGAAGTGCGATGGACATCATCATTGACACCTCATGAACCGGAACTCCGACGTGGTTTAAAAATCCAAGGCTCTTTTCCAGTCCATCCGTCAGCTGGTTCGGGGTCGTGGTCAATGTAAGGATCGTAGAGCCCATGACGAGAAATACGAGACGGATCGCCATAAAACCGGCAAATTCCAGTCCTTCCCAGGTCATCTGCAAAAATCCTATTTTAAAGATCGGGGTTCCCGGTGTCAAAAACAGGTTGAAGCTGACACTGATCAGAAGAAGGACTACGATGGATTTCAGGCCTCTTACCATAAATTTGATCGGAACCTTGGAAAGACGGATTGCCGCCACAAGGAATACGGACGCTGCCACATAAGCCCATACCGAGTTTGCCATAAATAAGGATACGATATATACCAGCGTCCCAAACAGCTTCGTTCGGGGATCCAGCCGGTGCAAAACAGAATCCACCGGATAATATTGTCCCAGTGTTATATCTCTTAACATTTTGTTTCCTCCATCTGTCCTGCATTTTCCTGATGCTCATGGGGTTGGGCAGTACATGTATGTTTTTTCCACAAAGAAAGGATCGCATCCCTTGCTTCTTCCACCGTCGTGATATCCTGATCCAGTAAGATTCCCCGCTCTCTCAGGGCATGCACGACATAAGTGATCTGGGGAGCTGCCAGCCCGATGGTCTCCAGCTCTTTATAATGGCGGAATACTTCCTTCGGCGTACCGTCAAAAACCTTCTCTCCATGATTCATCACAACAAGGCGGGAAACGTATTTTGCCACATCCTCCATACTGTGAGAAACCAGGATGATCGTCATTTTCTGTTCATCATGAAGCTTTTTTACAAGCCCTAAGATATCATCCCTTCCCTTGGGATCCAGACCGGCGGTCGGCTCATCAAGAATAAGAACCTCCGGCTTCATTGCAAGAACCCCTGCAATGGCCACACGGCGCTTCTGTCCACCGGAAAGCTCAAACGGAGACTGCTTATAAAAGCTCTCATCCAGTCCTACGAGCCGCAGCGCCTCCGCGGCCCTGTTTTCGATCTCCTGCTGGCTCAGGCCCTGGTTTTTCGGTCCAAAGCACACATCCGAAAATACATCTACCTCAAAGAGCTGATGCTCCGGGTACTGGAAGACAAGCCCCACCTTGCTTCTTAACTCCTTCATGGAATAGCCTTCCCGGTAGATGCTCTCGCCGTTATAGAGGATATCTCCGCTGCTGGCTTTCAAAAGGCCGTTTAAATGCTGGGTCAGTGTTGATTTTCCGGATCCCGTATGCCCGATCAGACCGATAAATTCTCCGTCATGGATCGTCAGGTTCACATCCTTTAGTGCATACTGTTCAAAGATCGTATTCTCGCCATAAATATGATTCAGATGTTTGATTTCTATAGACATCAGGCTTCTTTTCCTCCTAAGATCGGTACCAAACTGTCCACCAGCTCATCGATCGTAAGAATGCCGTCGGGAATATCCATTCCCGCCGCCTTCAGTTCATCAGCCAGCTCCGTGACCTGCGGCACATCCAGACTGTATTTTTTAAGCTCCTTCACTCTGGAAAAGACATCTCTCGGTGTTCCATCCATAACGACATGTCCGCCGTCCATAACGATCACGCGGTCTGCATCGATCACTTCTTCCATATAATGTGTGATCAAAAGAACCGTGATCCCCTCTTTCCGGTTCAGCTCATGGACCGTTCGGATCACCTCGCGCCGTCCGTTCGGATCCAGCATTGCTGTAGGCTCATCCAAAACGATGCATTTCGGCTTCATCGCCATAACGCCTGCGATCGCCACCCGCTGCTTTTGACCGCCGGAAAGCTTATTCGGAGACTGCAGACGATACGCCGTCATTCCGACTGCTTCTAAGCTCTTGTCGACCCGGGCCCATATCTCCTCCGTGGGAACGCCCATATTCTCGGGGCCGAACCCGACATCCTCCTCAACGATATTTCCTATGATCTGATTGTCCGGATTCTGAAACACCATCCCGGCTGTTTTTCTTACGTCCCAGAGGTGTTCCTCATCACTGGTCTTCATATTGGAGATATAGACCGTGCCCTCCGATGGAAGGAGTATGCCGTTCATGAGCTTGGCAAATGTGGATTTTCCGGATCCGTTATGTCCAAGGATCGCCACAAAGCTGCCCTCTTTAATATCAAGCGAAACGCCCCGCAGAGCATGGTTTATCTCGTCCTTATCTTCCTCCTCGTCATGTCTGATATAGTCAAATATCAGATTAACCGCCCGTATGATTCCCATAAGTATTTTTCCTCCCGAAAAGGATATGCATCAGCCGTATATACGGCATCATAATTCGTCCAGCGGATATTCGCAATCCGCATTGCTGCTTGATTTGGTTAGATTGTTTACATGTCTATAGAGTTTAGTTGATATTCCCCCGTTCGTCAAGAGTAATTACGTGGAATCTTTCCATAAATATCGGGTAAACACTACGCATAAATGCCAAGAGGAGCGCCGCAATTCCTGCAGCGCCCCCGCTCTTATCTTTAACCGATTTAATTCCAATCTACGCAGTATCCGGTAGAATCCAGATGCTTTCCGTCCACTACCGCATTGGCCGCCATAGAGCCGTCCGGGTTCATATAGTACCACTTACCCGGCTCTGCCATTACCCATCCGACCGCCATAGAGCCATCGGCGTTCAGGTAATACCAGATATCCTTGATCTTCTGCCAGCCCGTAAGCATAACTCCATCCTCACCAAGATAATACCACTTTCCGTCTGTCAAGATCCAGCCGCTCAATGCATATCCTTCTGAGTCAAAGTAATACCACTGGTCATTGATCCGATACCACTGACTGACAACGTAGTTTCCGTCAGCTTTGCGGTATCTCTTTCCGTCGTTGCGGATCCTCCATCTTCCGTCTGTATCGCCAAGGTCTGTAAGGGGCTGATTGGAGGAGAGAAGGTACTCACTGGCTTTTCTGTATTTTGCCTCCTCCTTCGTCTTACCGATGGAACGGATCTCATAGTAGTAATGACCCTCCTTCGTCATATACTGCGAAAGATCCTTTGATGTTCCTGTCACCGTAAAGCCCTTGAGGTAGTCATCATCCCGATAAAGCCTGATCTGATATGCCGTGGCATAGTCAGCCTTTCTCCAGACTGCCTTCTTTTTATCGGAAACGCTCCAACCGGCCTCATCCGGGGAATCCAGCTCAACGACAGGTAAATAGCTTACCTTCACCTCAGCAGATGTCCCGGATCCCTTTGCGGAGGTAAGATTGCCTCCGGAAACGCGGCATGAGCTTGAATTGTAGCCGGATAAAAACTCATTTCCGTCATCACTGGATAAAACAACTGTTGCCGTCACCTTTTTTCCGGGCTTCCACTTCTCCACGTCGCTGTTCCACGTTACGGAATCAATGGAAATCCCGTTGCTTCTGCAGGATATCTCCGGCTCCAGTATCTCCCCCGTTTCCAGCCTGTTTGTCAGCTTAAGGCTGATATAGTTGATCGATCCGGCAGCAAAAGCCGGTATCATACCGAGCATACAGATCGTTCCGGCAAGCATCACACCGGCAAAGCTCTTAATAAGACTGCTTTTTTTCATTTTAACTCATCCCTCTCTATAACCCAGATCCGGTCTATGGCCTGATCCATATTCCATTTGCATCTACGTAGAAGCCATCAATAACCTCATTCGTTGCCCTGTGGCCGTCCGGATAGAAGTAATAGATATTTCCGTCTACACTCTGCCAGCCGGTGGCCATGGCACCATTACTGTAAAGGTAATAGATCAGCTCTCCGGTCTGGATCCAGCCGGTGGCCATCCGACCGTCCTCCAGAAGATAATACCATGCATCATTATTATACAGCCAACCGGTCCTCATTGCACCGCTTGCATCCATAAAATAATAATTTCCGTCGCAGAGCTTCCAGCCGGTCTGCATCACGCCTGCATCATCGAACAGATACCAGACGCCGCCGATCCGTGCCCATGTAGAAGTAATATAGGTTCCATCCGGGTAGCGGAAGTACCATTTATCACCGTATAAAATCCATCCGACCTGTGTTGTTTCCGGCTTATCCTGATTTCCCGGATTTCCCGGTTTATTTCCCGGCTTATTTCCCGGCTTTGAGCTTCCCGAGTCCTTTCCGGTACCGTCGGAAACTTCATCTTCATCGATATAAATTTCATCGGAATTTGTCCATTCACTGCGGCTGGCAAATTTGCCCACCTCTGAATTTACCGGAATCGAACGCACGGTAAAGGAGTATGTTCCCTTTGAAGTCATGTACGGGTAAAAATTATAGGTGGTGCTGTGAAGATCCGTTACCTTCTTGATCACCTTTGAGCCTCTGTAGAGGTACACATCATAGGCTGCATTGTCCACATCTTCCCATTTTGCATAGCCAAATTTATCGCGGCCATAGCTGTAGTTGACCCAGTAAGCCTCCTCAGGGCTCTCTAAGGTACCCTTGGCCTCTTTTGTCTTTACGGTTACAACAAGCTTTGTAGAGCTCTGTTTTTGGGCGCTTACGAAGGTTCCGCCCTTTACCGTAACCTTAGAGGACGAATAACTGGAATTGAAACGATAATCGTTTATCGCCTCCAGTGTGATCTTCATTGTATACTTGCCGCCAAGTCTTACTTCTTCCTTGCTTACCGACCATTTTGCTGACTTGATATCGTATTTACTGTTATTTGAGATCATAACGTCACAGTCATCCCCGATATAGCCCACGCTTAAGCCCGGAAGCGACTCTCCCGGTACCGGATCAACATTCAGCGTAATGCTTATATTGCTGATATAAGAGGTTGCTGCAAAAGCAGGCTGCACCCCAAAGGCGATCAGTAAGACCAGCACCAGAAACAGGCTGCACATTCTTCTCTTAATAAATGATCTTTTCCCTTTTCGTTGTTTCATTATACTCCCCCACTTTCTATAAAAGCTGCATACACCTTTCAGTTTCAGAAACGGGAATGCTCTCTCTGCTTTTCTATTTCCATTATACCCGTACTCTGCCGCTTGCGTCAACTTAAGATATTCTTTCAATTACGGGCCAAAATAGGGGAATTTACGGCAAAAATAAGGCAAAAATAAGGCAGACATCGAAAAGAAGTATTTCCTCACGATTGTCTGCCTTATATCGTCAATTTATCAATTCACTGATCGTTTATTCTCACTCTGAGATTAAACCAACTCAAGAAGAACTGCCATTGCGCCATCACCCTTACGCTGACCGATCTTAACGATTCTTGTGTAACCACCGTTACGGGAAGCGTACTTCGGAGCGATCTCATCAAATAACTTACCGGTAAGATCGATCTTTTTGGTGTTTTTCTTCTTGCCTGCAAGTGTCTCCGGAACATAAGTTACTCCGTAAAGAGTCTTAGCCAGCTGTCTTCTTGCATGAAGTCTGGACGGCATATCTTTTTTGATCTCCTTCTCAACTTCATCGTAAACAGTTACTTTCTTTCCGTCAACTACTTCTTTAACTCTCTTGCCGTTAGCATCTTTACGGGCAACCTTAGCGGTAACCTTTACCGTCTCAAAGTTATCCTTCTCTTTTACTGCAAGAGCGATCATGCCCTCAACGATCTTCTTTACTTCTTTAGCTCTGGCCTCAGTTGTAACGATCTTGCCGTTGTTGATAAGAGCTGTAGCAAGGCTTCTGAGCATAGCCTTTCTCTGATCAGATGTTCTACCAAGTTTTCTGTAACCTGCCATGATTATTCTCCTCCATTTGTGGAACAGCCGTCCACGCTTCTTTGGTCTTACTGGACTGCTGCCTTTTTTCCATAATGAGTCGTTCTACGCCCGTCTGTGCACCTTTGGACTTACCATCCGGGTAATTGTATTACAACTACTGTTCGTCGCTGGAATTGAGCTGTAAGCCCAGCTCCTTTAACTTTGCAAGGACTTCTTCTAAGGACTTTCTGCCAAGGTTTCTAACCTTCATCATATCCTCGGAAGTGCGGCTGCAAAGTTCTTCAACGGTATTAATACCGGCTCTCTTAAGACAGTTATAAGAACGAACGGAAAGCTCCAGCTCGTCGATATTCATCTCAAGAACTTTTTCCTTTTCATTGTTTTCCTTCTCTACCATTACCTCTGCAGTCTTGGCATTTTCAGAAAGGTCAATGAAAAGATTCAGATGCTCGCTTAAAACTTTAGCAGCAAGGCTGACAGCCTCATCCGGATCAAGTGTACCGTTTGTGTAGATTTCCAATGTAAGCTTGTCATAGTCTGTCATCTGGCCCACACGGGTGTTTTCAACAGACATATTGACACGCTCAACAGGTGTGTAAATGGAATCCACAGCGATAACTCCGATTGGAAGGTCATCACTCTTGTTTTTATCAGCGCTTACATAACCGCGGCCGTTTGTAATAGTCAGCTCCATATAGAACTTGCTATCTGCGCCGCCGCTTAAAGTGGCGATAACCTGCTCCGGGTTCAGGATCTCGATGTCTGCATCTGTCTGAATATCAGCAGCTGTAATAACACCTTCTCCTTCATACTCGATATATGCAGTTTTCGGCTCATTTGTATCGCTGTTATTTTTAATTGCTAAGCATTTGACGTTCATGATGATCTCAGTTACATCTTCCTTTACACCGGGGATGGAACTGAACTCATGCAGGACTCCGTCGATTTTCACCTGGCTGACAGCAGAACCCGGCAAAGAAGAAAGCATGATTCTTCTCAGGGAATTACCCAGAGTCGTGCCGTAACCTCTCTCGAGCGGCTCTACGACAAACTTGCCATATTTCTTATCTTCGGAAATTTCAGCAATCTCAATGTTTGGTTTCTCAAAATCGAACACAAAAAGCCCCTCCTTTTGGGTATGCTTTGAAGAATGCCACGAAGCGGAGGAGACCTCCGCTCCGGTGAATCATTTTTATTTGGAGTATAACTCGACGATGAGCATCTCGTTTACAGGAACGTCAATTTCTTCTCTTGTCGGAAGTGCCTTAACAGTACCCTTCAGATTCTCCTGATCAACATCTAACCAAGCCGGGATAAGACGTCCGCCTGTGGTTTCAAGGACCAGTTTGTATCTGTTGTCACCTTTATGCTTTTCTTTGATTTCGATAACGTCTCCAGCCTTAACAAGGTAGGACGGGATGTTTACGCACTTGCCGTTAACAAGAACGTGCTTGTGGTCAACGATCTGTCTTGTCTCTTTTCTTGTTCTTCCGAAGCCCATACGGAACAGTACATTGTCAAGTCTGCGCTCTAAGAGGATCATCAGGTTTTCACCGGTCTGTCCGTTTAAACGCTCTGCCTTCTCGTAGTAGTTACGGAAAGGTTTCTCAAGTACGCCGTAGATGAATTTAGCTTTCTGCTTTTCTCTTAACTGAAGACCATATTCGCTGATCTTCTTGTTTGCTCTTTTGGATTCTCTGTTGGATTTTTTATCTATTCCTAAATAAATGGGATCAAGACCAAGGGATCTGCATCTTTTAAGAACAGGAACTCTATCAACTGCCATTTTCTTTCCTCCTAATTAAACTCTTCTACGTTTTGGCGGACGGCATCCGTTATGCGGAACCGGTGTTACGTCCTTAATGCTTGTTACCTCAAGACCACATGCCTGAAGGGCACGGATCGCTGCCTCACGACCTGAACCAGGTCCTTTAACCATAACGTCAACGGATTTTAAGCCATGTACAAGAGCTGCCTTAGTAGCAGTTTCAGCAGCCATCTGAGCTGCGTATGGAGTAGATTTCCTTGAACCTCTAAATCCCAGACCGCCTGCACTTGCCCAAGATAAAGCATTTCCCTGTGCATCTGTTAATGTCACAATTGTGTTGTTAAAAGATGACTGGATGTGCGCCTGTCCGCGTTCAACGTTTTTCTTTACACGCTTTTTTGTCACTTTCTTAGCAGTGGACACTTTTTTAGCCATTTTAAACTAACCTACTTTCTCGAATATTGAACCCTGTTTCCTGTTTTTAAAACATGCAACGTGATTCATACATTAGTTACTTATTTTTTCTTATTTGCTACAGTCTTTCTCGGACCCTTACATGTTCTTGCGTTGGTCTTTGTCTTCTGACCACGAACCGGAAGGCTCTTTCTATGACGAATACCTCTATAGCAGCCGATTTCCTGAAGTCTCTTGATGTTTAAAGCGATCTCACGACGTAAGTCACCTTCAACTGTCTGGGACTCAGCGATTACTGCAGCGATGTTCTTTACTTCGTCATCGGTTAAATCCTTAACGCGAGTATCCGGATTTACGCCTGCCTCAGCAAGAATACGGTTTGCACTTGTTCTACCAATTCCGTAGATATAAGTTAAGCCGATTTCGACACGTTTTTCTCTTGGTAAATCAACACCTGAAATACGAGCCATGAGTGTACCTCCATTTAATTTAGTAGAAATAGTATTTGCCGGCATATACAACGCACCCTGGTGCGTCATGCCAAAGCCGCGCGAAAAATTACAGGCAAGTTGCGGCAATTAACCCTGTCTTTGTTTGTGTTTAGGATTTTCACAGATTACTCTGATGCTGCCTTTTCTCTTAATGATCTTGCACTTTTCGCAAATCGGTTTTACTGATGATCTTACTTTCACAGTAATTCTCCTTTCCTTCGTAGTCCGTTTTCTCTTTTTCCGGACACACACCTGATTCCGAAACTTATTGAAAACGGCATTACGGGTTGCCATACCTGTATATTGACACCCCAAAAAAGGGCATAATACAAGCGTTCCAACAAAGTTCGCTTGAGCATTATAACACCTTTATTTCAAAAAATCAAGTGTTTTTTAGGCCTAATTTGCGTGATATCGCAATGTTTTTTACTTATCACGCCAGATGATGCGGCCCTTTGACAAATCGTATGGTGACATCTCGAGAGTTACCTTATCTCCCGGAAGAATACGGATATAGTTCATGCGGAGCTTTCCGCTGATCGTTGCAAGAACTTTATGTCCGTTTTCCAGCTCTACCTGGAACATGGCGTTCGGGAGCTTCTCAACAACAACACCCTCGATCTCGATTACATCTGCCTTAGACATAGATATTTGTTACCTCCTGTATAACGGTTCATTCACTCTTATACTTCTTTATTACCTGTATGTGCTTTTTATTTTTCCGAAATGTCTTCCCGCCTTCCTTTTGCAGGTAAACATATTCCCCTCGGTCCTCTGTTATCACATAGACCTTACCCTGATCGTTTCCCGCCAGGGATCTTGCCTGCCAGCCCGGAATCATCTCCATAAAGCATCCTCCTTAGTGTTCCCCGTTTACGGTAGCGCCGGGGAAAGAAAGGATCTCAGGATCTCCCTCTGTGATGAGGATCGTATTCTCATAATGTGCAGACAGCGAATGGTCCTTGGATACCACCGTCCAGTCATCATCAAGCCAGAGGACTTCATAGGTCCCCATATTGATCATTGGCTCAACAGCCAGCGTCATGCCGGGGCGGAGAAGGATTCCCTTTTTCTTTGTTGCAAAGTTCGGAACCTCCGGATCCTCATGCAGATGCGTGCCGATTCCATGACCGACGAGATCACGGACAACGCCATAGCCGAAGCTCTCTGCGTAGCTCTGGATCGCTGCCGAGATATCTCCAAGATGGTTGCCCGCCTTTGCCAATTTGATTCCTTCAAAGAAGCTCTGTCTTGTCACATCAATAAGTTTTTTCGCTTCCTCAGAGATCTCTCCGACTGCCCATGTTCTGGCTGCATCGGAATGGTATCCCTTATAGATCACACCGGCATCCAGACTGACGATATCTCCCTCTTTAAGGATCCTTGAACGGCTTGGTATTCCATGCACGACCTCATCATTGACTGATACACAGATCGATGCCGGATATCCGTTATAATTCTTAAAGGAAGGAATGCAGCCATGGCTGCGGATGATCTTTTCTCCCAGTCTGTCGATATCCATTGTGGACATTCCCGGATGGATCGCCTTCTGAAGTTCTTCATGAGTCTTTGCCAGTATCTCTCCGGCCTTTCTCATTAATTCGATCTCTCTTGATGACTTAATCGTAACTGCCATTCTGTTAAACTCCTAATATCTTCGTAATGTCCCTAAAAACAGCTTCCATATCCTGCGTTCCGTCTACGCTTCTGAGAATATTTTCATTTCTGTAATAATCGATCAGAGGCTTGGTTTGGGTATGGTATACATCCAGACGTTTTTTTACCGTCTCAGGCTTGTCGTCTTCACGCAGAACAAGGTCTGCACCACATTTGTCGCAGACTCCCTCCTGCTTCGGTGCTGCATAGGAAATATGGTAGGTCATTCCGCACTTTAAGCATGCACGGCGGCCGGACATACGATTAATGATGTTTTCATCAGGCACATCCACGTCGATCGCATAATCAAGGGCACTGTTTTCCGCTTTTAATGCTTCCGTGAGTTTTTCGGCCTGCGGGATTGTACGCGGGAAGCCATCCAGAATATAACCATTTTTGCAATCATCCTGATTGATCCTATCCATAACAAGATCAACCGTCAGCGAATCAGGAACAAGAAGCCCCTGGTCCATAAACTCTTTTGCTTTTTTCCCGAGTTCTGTACCTGCTTTAATATTCGCACGGAAAATATCTCCGGTAGAAATATGCGGGATCTGATATTTTTCAGCAATTCTCTCCGCCTGTGTACCTTTACCGGCGCCAGGCGCACCTAAGATAACTATTTTCATGATTAATCCTCCGTAGACTTCGTTTGTCTTAAAGCGTACTTATCCGAAAAAACGGACGAAAATGATTTTCCGTCCGTTTCGGTTATTTAAAATACTGTTATTTCATTAATCATTCAAGAATCCCTTGTAATTTCTTACAAGCATCATAGATTCAACAGCCTTGATCGTCTCAAGGATAACACCTGCGATAATGATCAGAGATGTTCCGCCAAAGGAAAGGTTTCCGACTGAGAACAGTCCGGAGGCGATGATCGGGATGATACATACGACAGCCAATCCGATAGCTCCGATGAATACGATGTAGTTGAGAATATTATTCAGATAATCCGAGGTAGGTTTACCCGGCCGCACGCCAGGGATAAAGCCACCGGATTTCTTCATATTATTAGCAACCTCAAGCGGGTTAAACGTAATGGACGTATAGAAATACGCAAACAGTACGATTAATAAGATATAAACGATCAAACCAACGGAATAGACGGGCATATCCGGTCTGAACCAGTTGGAGGAGCTTAACGCCATCAGGATCTTTCCGCCTACAGATGAGTAATTCACCTGGAAGAACTGAGCGATCATAACCGGCATAGACATAATGGAAGAAGCAAAGATTACCGGGATAACACCTGCGGTGTTTACCTTAAGCGGAATATGGGAGGACTGACCTCCGATCATTCTGCGTCCCTGCATCTTCTTAGAATACTGTACCGGAATACGGCGTTCCGCATCGTTTAAAAGAAGTACAAGTACAACCGTCGCAATGATTATTGCAAGTACGATAACCGCAGCTACGGTAGCAACAGCAACAGATTTTCCAGCCATGAAGCGCTCATAGAGCGTCAACATATCCTGAGGAGAGCTGGATACAATGTTGATGAGGAGGACAATGGAAATACCGTTTCCAATGCCTTTGTCTGTGATCCGTTCTCCGATCCACATAAGAAGTGCGGAACCAGCTGTCATTGCAGCTACTACGGTGAGGTAACCCCAGAAATTTCTGTGATCCTCAAAGAGAAGCCCCTGTCTTCCAAGGCCGATGGCCATTGCGCTGGACTCAAAGAGTGCCAGACCGACAGTAAGATATCTGGTATATTCCATGATCTTCTTTCTTCCATCTTCGCCCTCACGCTGCATTTCCTCGAGCTTCGGGATAGCGATCGTCATGAGCTGCATGATGATGGAGGATGTGATATACGGAGTAATACTTAATGCGAACAGGGACATGGATGAAAATGATCCGCCCGTGATGGCATTAACGAATCCCATTCCGGATGCCTGAAGGTTCTCGAAGAAGCTTCCCAGATAGCTGGGATCAACTCCAGGAATCGGAAGGCAGGATCCGATTCGGATAACAGTAAGCATCATGAAGGTGTAAAGAAGCCGTTCCCGGACTTCTTTCACCTTAAATGCTTTCTTTATCGATTTTAACATATTAGATCACCTCGCAGGTTCCACCTACTGCTTCAATCTTAGCCTTAGCAGCCTCGCTGAAAGCATTGGCTTTAACGTTAAGTTTCTTGGTTAACTCACCGTTTGCAAGAATCTTAACGCCGTCCTGCGGGTTCTTGATGATACCGCACTCCATTAAAGTTTCAACAGAAACTGTGGAGTCGTTTTCAAATCTCTCGAGTACATCTACATTAATTCCAACGATCGTCTTAGAGTTGATATTCTTGAATCCTCTCTTTGGAAGACGTCTGTATAACGGCATCTGGCCACCTTCAAAGCCCGGTCTCGGAGCTCCGGAACGAGCCTTCTGGCCCTTATGTCCCTTTCCGGCAGTCTTACCATTTCCAGAAGCATGGCCACGGCCTCTTCTGAAATTATCACTGTGCTTGGATCCTTCAGCAGGATGTAAATTAGATAAGTTCATCACTGCACCTCCTTACTCTATATCAGTATTAGATTTCTTCAACTTTTACCAGATGTCTTACATTCTGGATCATGCCTCTAACTGCACCATTGTCCGGCATTTCAACTGACTTATGAAGTTTCTTTAAACCAAGAGCTTCAACAGTTGCTCTCTGCTTCGGAACAGCACCGATAGGGGATTTTACTAATGTGATCTTTAACTTCTCTGCCATTTTTCTATCCTCCTATTAGCAAATTACTTCTTCAACAGATTTGCCGCGGCTCTTAGCAACTTCTTCCGGTGTCTTTAATTTTAAGAGACCTTCGATTGTTGCAAGAACAACGTTTGTCTTGTTATTGGAGCCTAAAGACTTGGTACGGATGTTCTTGATACCGGCAAGCTCTACTACGGAACGAACCGGGCCACCTGCGATGATACCGGTACCTTCGGGAGCCTTCTTTAAAAGTACGGATGCGCTGCCGAACTCACCAAGGAAATCATGCGGGATACTGTTGTTTTCATCTCTCGGAATTTCAACAAGGTTCTTGATTGCTGCTTCTTTTCCCTTACGGATAGCCTCCGGAACCTCGCCTGCCTTACCAAGGCCTGCGCCTACATGGCCATTGCCGTCGCCTACTACTACCAGAGCGGAAAATCTCATGGTACGTCCACCTTTTACAGTCTTGGATACGCGCTTGATGGCAACAACTTTGTCATTCAACTCTAACTGACTTGCATCAATGATTGTACGTTTCATGCTGTATTCTCCTCTCTACTAGAATTTAAGTCCGGCTTCTCTGGCTGCATCAGCTAAAGCCTGAACCTTGCCCTGATAAATGAAACCACCGCGGTCGAAAACAACTTCTGTGATTCCCTTTTCCATTGCTCTCTTTGCGATTACAGTTCCAACATGTGCTGCTGCCTCAACGGTGTCGGTGTTCTCAAGCTCTGCCTTGATCTCTTTTTCAAGAGTAGATGCAGCAACTAAAGTATGTCCAACGGAATCGTCGATGATCTGAGCATACATATGATTATTGCTTCTGAACACTGCTAAACGCGGTCTCTCTGCTGTACCAGCAAAGCGATTGCGTAATCTATAGTGCTTTTTTCTGCGGATTTCGCTTCTTGACTGCTTGCTAACCATTTTTACACTCTCCTTAAATTACTTTTTACCAGTCTTACCAACTTTACGTCTGATAACCTCATCAGCATACTTGATACCCTTGCCCTTATACGGCTCCGGCTCTCTCTTGCTTCTGATTTCAGCTGCGTACTGGCCAACGTTTTCTTTGCTGATGCCTTTAACGATGATAATGTTCTGGCCCTCAAGAACAGTCTCGAGACCTTCCGGATCTTCCATTTCTACCGGATGGGAATAGCCAAGGGAAAGAACTAACTTCTTGCCCTGCTTTGCAGCCTTGTAACCAACACCGTTAACTTCCAGCTTCTTCTCGTAGCCTTCAGTAACACCGTGGATCATGTTATTGATTAACGTTCTTGTAAGGCCGTGTAAAGACTTCATCTGCTTTAAATCATTCGGCCTTGTTACGATGATATGACCATCTTCTTCTTTGATTTCCATCTTAGCTGGTAACTGTTTTTCCAGTGTTCCCTTAGGACCCTTAACGGTCACTAAATTGTTCTCAGCGATCGTTACAGTTACACCTGCCGGGATCGCGATAGGCATTCTACCAATACGTGACATGCCATATACCTCCTACTTAAATTTTCGGAGTGTGCTTTAACACACTCTGTTTTCAGTTTCTATGTTATCTATATCCGGGAAGATGTCCCGGAGCTGCGCAGGCATCGCCCTGCCGGAGGATTCCGGCTTTGCAGGCGAAGTGCGATAACATCAATAATAAGGATGTTCCCTCAACTAAGTTCAGCTCTCGCCTATGGCTCGGCTTCACTAAGGTTCGGGAACGGCTTTCTCACTAAATTCGCCCTTCGCCTTGCGGCTCGTGCTCATTAAGTGTTCAATGCCTACCAAACAAATGCCAGAACTTCTCCGCCAACACCAAGCTCACGAGCCTGCTTGTCAGTGATTACGCCCTGGTTTGTGGATACGATAGCGATACCAAGTCCGCCGAGTACCTTCGGCATATCTTCCTTGCCGGCATATACACGTAAGCCCGGCTTGGAGATCTTCTTGATACCGGAGATGATTCTCTCGTTCTTGTTGCTGCCATACTTTAAGGAAATACGCATCGTCTGGAATCCGCCGTCCTCTACGATGTCAAATTTCTTGATGTAACCTTCTCTTACAAGAATCTCAGCAATAGCTAATTTCATCTTGGAAGCCGGTACGTCTACTGTATCATGTTTTGCAGTGTTTGCATTACGAATTCTGGTAAGCATATCTGCGATCGGATCGCTCATAGTCATGATTAAAATTCCTCCTTGTGGATTGTTGGTTTATCGCTGTGGTTCGCAGTTTCCTGCGCTGCACAGGTGTGTTGTTCGGCCCTAGGAAGTGTTCTTCTTCCTCCCCATGGTCGAAGAACGGGACCAGCCCATCCGGGCGCTCATGCAGTCAGGCAGAAATCTGCTGACGGCACGCGCTCATTAAGCTGCCTTCGGTCTACCAGCTTGCCTTCTTAACTCCCGGAATCTCACCCTTGTAAGCAAGCTCACGGAAGCAGATACGGCAGATACCGTATTTTCTCAGATATGCGTGTGGACGACCACAGATTCTGCAACGGTTATATTCTCTTGTGGAGAACTTTGCCGGACGCTGCTGTTTAATCTTCATTGAAGTCTTAGCCATGGATAAATCCTCCTACTTATTTTGCAAATGGCATGTTGAATAATGTTAAAAGCTCACGAGCTTCTTCGTCTGTCTTAGCGGTTGTAACGAAAATAACGTCCATACCTCTAACCTTGTCAACCTTATCGTATTCGATCTCCGGGAAGATTAACTGCTCCTTGATACCAAGAGCGTAGTTACCTCTGCCATCGAATGCGTTAGCATTTACACCGCGGAAGTCACGTACACGCGGGAGAGCAAGGTTGATCAGACGGTCAGCGAACTCATACATCTTCTCGCCGCGGAGAGTAACTTTACATCCAATAGCCATACCCTCTCTGATTTTGAAGTTTGCAACAGACTTCTTTGCTTTTGTCAGAACTGCCTTCTGACCGGAGATGATCTCAAGGTCACGAACTGCAGAGTCAAGGACTTTCGCGTTGTCTTTTGCTTCGCCTACGCCCATGTTGATAACGATCTTATCGAGCTTCGGCACTTCCATGATATTCTTATATCCAAATTTCTTGATCATTGCTTCAACGATCTCGTTCTGGTACATTTCTTTTAATCTAGCCAACTTGTTTTTCCTCCTCTCTGCTCTTATTCGATTACTTTGCCGGTTGCCTTAGCAACACGAACCTTCTTGCCATCCTTAACCTCAAAGCCAACTCTTGTAGCTTTTCCGTCAACGAGCAGCATAACATTGGAGATGTCCATCGGGCTCTCCTGATGTACGATACCGCCATTCTGGTTTGTCTGGCTCGGCTTTGTGTGCTTTGTCACCATGTTGCAGCCCTCAACCAGAACTGTATTCTTCTTTGTATCTACATCAAGAACCTTGCCGGTTTTGTCTTTATCTTTGCCTGCGATAACTTTAACCATATCGTCTTTTCTGATCTTATGCATTATCTGGCACCTCCCTATAATACTTCCGGAGCCAGAGATACGATCTTCATGAACTGTTTCTCACGAAGCTCTCTTGCAACCGGCCCAAAAATACGGGTTCCCTTCGGAGTCTTATCGTCTTTGATAATAACTGCCGCATTCTCATCAAATTTGATATAGGAACCGTCTTTACGACGTGCGCCTTTTACTGTACGAACTACAACGGCCTTAACAACATCGCCTTTCTTTACAACGCCGCCTGGTGTTGCATCTTTAACGGAAGCAACGATGATGTCACCGATATTAGCATATCTTCTTGTAGAACCGCCCATAACGCGGATGCAGAGAAGCTCTCTTGCACCGGTGTTATCAGCAACCTTTAATCTGGATTCCTGCTGAATCATGCTTGATACTCCTTCCTCGATTTCACTCTCGAATTATCTTGCCTTTTCGATGATTTCAACAAGTCTCCATCTCTTATCCTTGGATAACGGTCTTGTTTCCATCACTTTAACTGTATCGCCGATATTGCACTCATTGTTCTCATCATGTGCTTTTAACTTGTATGTTCTCTTAACGATCTTTCCGATTAACGGATGTTTTACGTGGTTCTCGATAGCAACTACGATCGTCTTGTCCATCTTGTTGCTAACTACCTTACCAGTACGTGTTTTTCTAAGATTTCTTTCCACGACGGATGATCTCCTTTCAATATTCGCTTTGTTACACGCGTCGGCGCGTGTCATAACAGCGGCCATATACTCTGCCTGATGCAGGGGCAGGCTGTCATGAATTAGTTAGCAACCTTTGCCTTCTCTGTGATAACAGTCTGAATTCTAGCAATGTTCTTGCGAACCTCTTTGATTCTGCTTGTGTTATCTAACTGATTGGTTGCGTTCTGGAATCTCAGGTTAAAGAGTTCCTTCTTCGCTGCAACTAATTCTTCATTTAACTCTGCAGCTGTCTTTGCATTTAATTCTTCTACATACTTATTAGTTTTCACTGTTATCACCGCCTTCTAAATCTGCTTTAGAAACAATCTTACACTTACAGGGCAGCTTGTGCATAGCGAGACGAAGTGCCTCTCTTGCAGTCTCCTCCGGAACGCCAGCGATCTCAAACATAACGCGGCCCGGCTTAACAACTGCTACCCAGTATTCAAGAGCGCCTTTACCGGAACCCATACGAGTTTCAGCTGGCTTTGCAGTAACCGGTTTGTCCGGGAAAATCTTGATCCATACTTTACCACCACGTTTGATGTAACGGGTCATGGCAATACGGGCTGCCTCGATCTGATTGGATTTGATCCAGCACGGCTCAGTAGCAACAAGGCCAAACTCACCGTTGGAGATTGTATTTCCTCTTAAAGCCTTACCAGCCATAGTTCCACGGAACTGTTTGCGGCGCTTTACTCTCTTAGGCATTAACATTATTTATCGCTCCCTTCCTTATTTCCCTTAGTAGGAAGTACCTCGCCCTTGTAGATCCAAACCTTTACGCCAAGCTTGCCGTAGGTTGTATCTGCTTCTGCGAATCCATAGTCAATATCTGCTCTTAATGTCTGAAGCGGGATTGTTCCTTCGCTGTAGAACTCTGTACGAGCGATATCAGCACCGCCAAGACGTCCGCCAACTGCTGTCTTGATACCCATAACGCCAGCCTTCATTGATCTGGACATTGTGGACTTCATTGCACGACGGAAGGATACACGGTTCTCAAGCTGCTGAGCGATGGACTCTGCAACGAGCTGAGCGTCACGATCCGGTCTCTTGATCTCTTTAATATCTACAAACAGCTTCTTGTCTGTCATCTTCTGGAGCTCTGCTTTTAACTTCTCGATCTCAGCGCCGCCCTTACCGATAACAACACCCGGCTTAGCAGTGTGAACAATGATCTTTACTCTGTCAGAAGCGCGCTCGATCTCGATTTTGGCAATACCAGCGCTGTATAATCTCTTTTTAAGATATGTTCTGATCTTCTGATCCTCGATGAGGTTGTCAGCAAAATCAGCTTCAGCATACCATCTGGAATCCCAGTCTTTAATAACACCGACTCTCATGCCGTGTGGATTAACTTTCTGTCCCATAACTGCCTCCTATTTCTCGTTCAGCACAATCGTGATGTGGCTCATTCTCTTTTCGATTCTGTAAGCTCTGCCCTGTGCTCTCGGTTTTACTCTCTTCATGGTCGGTCCCTTGTTTGCGTAGCACTCCTCCACATACAGGTTCTCGGCACTCATACCGTTGTTATTTTCAGCGTTTGCGATTGCTGATTTTAATAATTTCTCTATTAAACTAGAAGCATATCTGGGATTGTAAGTTACAATACCAAGTGCAGTCTGCACGTCCTTGCCTCTGATGGCATCTAAAACGAAGCATGCTTTCTGAACGGATACTCTTGCATAAGACAGCTTTGCAGATGGTCTTGTATCCTTCTGAGCATTTCTTTCTCTCTTAATCTGACTTCTATGTCCCTTAGCCATTGATAAAACCTCCTTTCAAAGCGTATCTATTATTTACGTCCGGACTTCTTCTCGTCTTTTCCATGGCCTCTGTAAGTTCTTGTAGCAACGAACTCACCGAGCTTATGTCCTACCATATCTTCTGTTACGTATACCGGTACATGCTTTCTTCCATCATGTACTGCGATTGTATGACCAACCATCTGCGGGAAGATCGTGGAACGGCGGGACCAGGTCTTGATAACCTGCTTCTGTCCTGCCTCGTTCATAGCGTCTACCTTTTTCAGTAAGCTAGCATCAGCAAATGGTCCTTTTTTAAGTGAACGAGCCATCGTTTTACCTCCTATCGATTATGAAATCGCCTTACCGTTTCTTCTTCTTACGATCAACTTGTTAGACTGTTTGTTTTTCTTTCTAGTCTTAAGACCAAGAGCAGGCTTGCCCCACGGTGTGCACGGACCCGGACGGCCGATACCGGTCTTACCTTCACCACCACCATGCGGATGGTCATTCGGGTTCATAACGGAACCGCGGACTGTCGGACGGATGCCCATGTGACGCTTTCTACCAGCTTTACCAATCTTAACAAGGTTGTGATCGCCGTTACCAACAACGCCTACGGTTGCGCGGCACTCGATCGGAACCATTCTCATTTCACCGGAAGGTAAACGAAGTGTTGCGTACTTTCCTTCTTTAGCCATTAACTGAGCTGCGTTTCCTGCGGAACGAACTAACTGGCCGCCCTTGCCTGGAAGTAACTCAATGTTGTGTACCTGTGCGCCGACCGGGATCATGGATAACGGTAAGCAGTTGCCAACCTTAGCCTCTGCGTGCTCGCCGCTCATTACCTTCATACCATCGGTAAGACCCTGCGGTGCAAGGATATATGCCTTCTCGCCGTCTGCATAGCAGATCAGAGCGATGTTTGCGCTTCTGTTCGGATCGTATTCGATACCAACTACTGTTGCCGGAATTCCATCTTTGGAATTTCTCTTAAAGTCAACGATTCTGTATTTCTTTCTGTTTCCGCCGCCCTGATGTCTAACAGTGATCTTACCCTGATTGTTACGGCCAGCGTTCTTCTTTAAAGAAACTACTAAGGATTTTTCCGGAGTTGTCTTTGTGATCTCGGAGAAATCAGAGCCAGTCATGTTTCTTCTGGAAGGTGTATATGGGTTATAGGTTTTGATTCCCATTATTTGCTCCTTTCAACGCCCTCTGGCGTTTCTTGTTTTTCATGTCGCGACTTTTCTGTCGCATAGGATGCGGGGCATGAAAGCCCGCTCATCTAAGCTTGGCAAAAGCCTCGCTAAGGTTAGCGAAGGGCCTCGCACTAAGCACATGCTTCGCCTTCCGGCCCGCATTTACCAAGCTGCTTTCAGCCTACAGTCCCTGGAAGATCTCGATATCCTTGCTGTCAGCTGTCAGCTTAACGATTGCTTTCTTTGTCTGGGCTGTCTTTCCAACGACCATACCACGTCTGCGGTTCTTTCCTTCGTTGTTCATTGTGTTCACGCTTGCAACCTTTGTGCCCGGGAACATCTTCTCAACAGCTTCTTTGATCATAGTCTTGTTTGCATCCGGATGAACAAGGAAAGTATATTTCTTCTCGCTCATAGCGTTCATGCTTTTCTCAGTTACAACCGGTTTGAGGATTACGTCGTAGTACTGTACGTTTGCCATTATGCGTATACCTCCTCGATAGATGCTACAGCAGCCTTAGTAGCTACTACAGTGTTATATTTCAGAATGTCGTAAACATTGATTGCGTTAACCAGAGAAGTCTTAACCTCCGGAAGGTTTCTTGCAGACAGAACTGTGTTCTGATCATTCTCAGCAAGAACTACCAGAGCCTTAGATACCTTCAGGTTGTTCATAACAGCCTTGAAGCTCTTTGTCTTGATCTCCTCGAACTTTAACTCGTCAACAACAACGAACTTGTTGTCGTTTACTCTGCTTGTTAATGCAGACTTGAGAGCAGCTCTCTTTTCCTTCTTGTTAAGACGGATGGAGTAATCTCTCGGAGTCGGAGCAAATACAACGCCGCCGCCTGTCCACTGGGGAGCTCTTGTTGATCCCTGTCTAGCGTGGCCTGTGCCCTTCTGTCTCCACGGTTTCTTTCCGCCACCGGAAACTTCAGAACGTGTCTTTGCTTTCTGTGTTCCCTGACGTTTATTTGCAAGCTGAGCCACAACAGCCATGTGTACGAGATGCTCGTTCACTTCAACGCCGAATACGGCGTCATTTAATTCCATTGTGCCAACTTCTTTACCTTCCATATTATATACGGATACGTTTGCCATTTCTATTGTCCTCCTTTCCTGTAAAAGCCTACTTGCCGGCCTTTACTGTTTCCTTCAGTGTTACTAAGGATTTCTTCGGGCCCGGTACTGCGCCCTTAACCAGAATCAGGCTGTTCTCAGCATCAACTCTTACAACTTCCAGGTTCTGGGTAGTGATTCTCTTGCTGCCCATGTGACCCGGCATTCCCTTGCCCTTAAATACGCGGCCCGGTGTTGTTGCAGAACCGTTGGAACCCTGATGACGATGGAACTTGGAACCATGAGCCATCGGTCCTCTGTGCTGTCCAAGCTTCTTAATAGCACCCTGGAAACCTTTACCTTTGGAGATTGCTGTTGCATCTACCTTGTCACCTGCTGCGAAGATATCAGCTTTGATTTCGTCCTTAACGCTGTATTCTTCGGAATTCTCGAATCTGAATTCTCTCACATATCTCTTGTAAGATACGCCAGCCTTATCAAAATGGCCTTTAACCGGTTTGTTGACCAGTTTCTCTCTCTTATCAACAAAACCAACCTGTACGGCCTTGTAGCCGTCATTTTCTTCTGTCTTAACCTGTGTAACAACACACGGGCCAGCCTGAAGAACTGTTACCGGAACGAGAACGCCTTCATCGTTGAAGATCTGAGTCATTCCGACTTTGGTAGCTAAAATCGCTTTCTTCATTTTTTTACCTCCTGTTACTAATCTACAGCGGAACGCACACTCGGCGCGTTCATCCTAGAGCAGCCCAACATAGGTGGAACACTATGACATTGCATAAGCAATGATGTTGATTCCCTTTCAGGAAAGTGTTGCTTTTATATCAGAACCATTCTGGATTACCAATTTCATAATGAGCTTTTGTCTTATTCCCCGGCGCACATTATTGTGCTCCCGGAACGCCAGCTCCGTTTTGCTGCATTTTGCAGCATGAAAAATAAATATTTCTTATTTATTTTTCATTTTGATATCGATATATACACCAGCCGGCATTTCAAGTCTGGACAGTGCATCTACTGTCTTCTGGCTCGGGCTTGTGATATCGATGAGTCTCTTATGAGTTCTCTGCTCGAACTGCTCTCTGGAATCTTTGTACTTGTGAACAGCTCTTAAGATTGTTACAACCTCTTTCTTAGTCGGCAGCGGCACCGGTCCGCTCACCTGAGATCCTGTCTTTTTTACTGTCTCGATGATTTTGCCGGCAGACTGATCAACTAACTGATGGTCATACGCCTTTAATGTGATTCTCATAACCTGACTTGCCATAAAAAAAGTCGCCTCCTTTTCGCACTTTTACGAAGTACGACAAGCGGTGACTGTACACGGTCTCGTGTGTATCTCGCACGATCCACACGTTGTTACTGCCCCTTTACCCTGAGCAGCTGTTAATTGGTACAGTGACTTGTCGCCAGTTTCCTAACTTGACATTCGCTCCACGGAACACCTGCCATTTTCAGGCAGCAACCTCGCGCTTCACAGCTATCATGTCACAGCTAGACAAGAATATCATATCAAGATTAAAAAATCAAGCCTTTTTTCTTGTATTTTAAGGATTTTTTTAATTTGTGGATAACTTCTTTTTTAAGAGAACGTCCACGGCTGTTTTTAACTGGTTATCCTCATCCCGCGGAATATTGATCTGATTTTTTGCACTTTCATCCAGCTCGACCTCCACATCCGGCTCAATGCCGACCTCATGGATGCATTCTCCCGAAGGTACATAATAATAGGTAGTAGTCAGTTTCATCGCACTGCCGTCCGGCATCGGAAATACTCCCTGAGCGATCCCCTTTCCGAAGGTCTTTGTACCAACCACCGTCGCCCAATCATTATCCTTTAATGCTCCCGTAAGGACTTCGGAGGCACTTGCACTCTGCCCGTTTACCAAGAGAACGATCGGTACATCCACCTGATGTCCATCCTTGGATTCGTAGGTGCTGTCCTTGACGCCTTTTCCTTTAAAGCTCACGACCTTCTTTCCATCCGGCAGCATATAATCTGCAATGGCTTCCGCTGCGCTTACAACACCGCCGCCGTTATTTCTAAGATCGACAATAAGGCCCTTCGCGCCTTTATTCACAAGATCATCTACTGCTGTCTGGAACTGATGTGCAGAAACCTCCTCAAAGGAAGAAAGAGAGATATATCCGATCTTTTCCTCCAGCATATCATATTCAACCGTCGGATTTTCGACAATGGCGCGTTTCATTGTCAGTTCTACTTCATCATCGTCGGATTCCCGGTACACAGTGATCGAAACCTCTGTTCCTTCTTCTCCTTTAATGTGGTCGCTGACAAGAAGGCTCAGATCCATTCCCGATGCACTGACATCACCAACTGCCGTTATGACATCCCCCGGGAGCATACCGGCCTTTGCGGCAGGACTTCCTTTAAATACCTTAATAACCGTGATGGTGCCTGTGTGTACGTTCTGGCTTACCTGCACACCGATTCCGCAGTAGGAGCCATTGTTGGATTCCTGCACAGATTTGAATTCCTCTGCTGTGTAGTAGGTCGAATAGGGGTCATCCAGAGAATACATGTATCCGGCGTAGATCCATTCCTCCGGATTTGCAGATTTTCCGTTTTTCTCTCTGCTTTCATCCTCATCAAACAGGAAATACTGATTGATCGTTTCTTCCATATATTTAAGCTTCGTACCGATCTTTGCAATATCCAGAGTTGTCTGTCCGCTTCCGCTCTGGGTATCTGAAGCCTGCGTATAGGGTTCCACGTTGACTCTGCGGCCCATGATCCATAAGCCGGCAGCCATGCCGACGATCGTAAGACCTCCGAAGGCCGTCACAAGGGAGCCTGCCAGAACACCCTTCCAGAATTTGCTTTTTTCTGTCTTTCCGCTATTCTTTAAATCATTTTTTTCTGTTCCGTCCATGTTTTCCGGGCCATTGTTTTCCACGCCGGATCTTTCCTGTTCTGTCATTTTCTTCCGTCCTTTCTTACGGACTTACATACTGTCTCGGATTTACATATGTACCGTTCACCCTGATCCCAAAGTGCAGATGCGGCCCTGTGGAATAACCTGTGGAACCGACCTTTGCGATCGTCTGTCCCTTTTTCACGGTATCACCCTTAGAAACAAGAAGCTTTGAGGCATGCATGTAGACCGTATAAACACCGCCGCCGTGATTGATCATCACATAATTTCCGGCAGAATAACTATACGTGGAGGTCACCACCTCGCCGGCTGCCGCCGCTGTGATGGCAGAGCCTGAGGAAGCGCCGATATCGATCCCTTTATGATTACTCGAAGCTCCCTTTGTCGGTGAGCTTCTTCCGCCAAAGCCCGAAGTGATCCTGCTGCTGGAGGGACATGGCCATGTAAAGCTAATCTCTCCGATATTTTTTGTTTTATACGTCGTTCCTGCCGCAGCTGCCTTCTTTTTGGCTTCTTCCTCTTTTTTCTTTATTTCCGCCTCAATGGCTTTAATAGAATTTTCCTGTGCCTCGATATCCTTCTCATACTCACTCAGCTGTCCCTGAGCCGTATCGATCTGATCCTCATAATTTTTAAGCTCTCGCTGCTTTGCCGCTAACAGCTCCTCCGCCGAAGACTGTTTTGCCTTTGTCGCCTCCTGAAGCTCCATGAGCTCACTGTGTTCTGCTTTAAGAGCTTCCTCCTTCTCTGAGATCGTCTCCTTGTTCTTAGCATAGGCATCCAGCATTTTTCTGTCATATTCAGAGATCTTCCCGATATACTCTGCCTTATTGAGCAGCTCAGAAAGCGTACCGGATTCCATGAGAAGATCGACATAGGTGCTGTCTCCCTTTTCATACATATATTTTATCCGGAGCTTCATGGATTCATACTGCCCCTTTTCGATCTGCTTTGCTTCCTCCAGAGCCGAGCTCGTATCGGCGATCTGCTGTTCCTTCTCTAGGATCCCGGAATTCAGACTGTCAAGCTCGTCATTGATCGACTCCAGACTGGCATCCAGCTTTTTTACATAGGCTGCCGCATCACTTTTCAGGCTCTCCAGATTTTTTAATACCGCCTCTGTTTTTTTCTTTTCCCCTTCCAGAGTTATCTTCTTCTTTTTTGCGCTGTCCAGACCGCTCTTTGTTGCTCCGGCTGAAAATGTCATCGACAGGGACAAAACTGCCGCAAGGCCGGGCACGATCAGTTTTTTGTATTTCATAGCCCCTCCTATACTTTCAGATGTCTGCGGATCGTCACAAAGCTTACGATAAAGCCGAGCCCACCGCCCAGCGCCAGTGAGATCGCAGCCATTGTGGGATATATACTTCCCACCGGTAAAAATTGTATGATGCCGGAAAGCAGCTGGAAGCGTTCGATCACATACGATACTGTCTGACGGTAAATAAAGTACATGGCTGCAAGAGGAATGCCTGCCCCGATCAGACCCAAAATAACGCCCTCAAAGACGAAGGGCGCACGGATCATAAAGTTAGTCGCTCCGATAAGCCGCATGATTTGGTTCTCATTCTTCCTGAAGGCAGCTGCTACGGTGATCGTATTGCTGATCAGAAAGACTGCAACCGCCAGAAGCATGAGGATGATCGTTCCGAACAGCAGCGCCAGAATTTTATTGAAGCTGGAAAGTCCGGCTGCCGCATTATTGGAATAGTTTACCTTTCTCACGCCGGGTATCTGCTCCAGATAACGGACCATCGGTCCCTGCTCGGCAATATCGTATAGATAGATCTCATAGGAAGCCGATCCCGCCAGCGGATTATCATCAGAAAAGCCCTCTGCCAGAGCGGCATTTTCACCGAAGTATTCCTTTTTAAAGCTCTCCCACGCCTGTTCGGAAGAAATATACCCCATCTCTTTGATCTGAGCTTTTTTCTCGTTTTTTATCTGTTCGCCGATCTTTTGGATCTCTCCCTCCGAAAGTGTTTCGTCAAAAAACACCGTGATGCCCATGGAGGACTCTGCTGCCGTCACCATATATTGAATATTTGCGATCACGGAAAAAAATACTCAAAACAAAAAAATACATGCAGAAATGATCGCGGTCGAAGCAAGAGAAAACCAGATATTTCTGCATATATTCATAATTCCCTGTCTTAAACAAAAGCAGAACGTACTAAATCTCATACCGGTACCCGCTTTCCTCCTTATCACTTATAATGATCCCTCTGTCCAGAGTGATCACACGTTTTTTCATCGTGTCTACGATCTCGTTACTGTGAGTTACAACGATCACTGTAGTCCCCTGTGCGTTGACATCTTCAAGGAGCTTCATTATTTCCATTGCATTCTGGGGATCCAGATTTCCTGTGGGCTCATCGGCAAGAAGAACCTCCGGCCGGTTGATCAGAGCTCTTGCGATCGCCACTCTCTGCTGTTCCCCGCCGGAAAGCTGATGCGGAAAAGATTTATATTTTGAGGATAATCCCACCATGCGGAGCATTTCAGGAACTGTTTCCCTGATTTTTCTGCCGGGGACACCGATCACTCTCTGGGCAAAGGCCACGTTCTCATAGACATTCCGATCCCTGAGAAGGCGGAAATCCTGAAACACGACACCTAAACGTCTCCGATACTTCGGCACATAACGGCGCGGCATTTTTCCCAGATCCATATCATTTACAATAACACGGCCGGAGGTTGGTTCCACTTCCTTTAACAGGATCTTTAACAAAGTCGATTTTCCGGAACCGCTCCGGCCTGTAATAAAGACAAATTCACCGTCCTCGATCACAAGATCGATACCGCGCAGCGCACGGCCTGCTTTAGAATAGGCTTTTGTCAGCTTTGAAATCTCTATCATTTTAGTAGTCCAGATTCTCCATATACTTCATGTACTTGACGACCATAAGCGCGATCTTGAAGGTGATCGCATCCTCAAATACCCGCAGATCCAGCCCTGTGCTTTTCTGGAGCTTATCCAGACGATATACCAGCGTATTTCTGTGAATATAAAGCTGTCTGGAGGTTTCTGAGACATTCAGGCTGTTTTCAAAGAATTTGTTGATCGTTGTCAGTGTTTCCTCATCAAACTCATCCGGATTCTTTCCGTCGAAGATCTCTTTGATAAACATTTTGCAGAGAGGGATCGGAAGCTGATAAATCAACCGGCCGATACCGAGGTTGGAATAGGCAACGACATTTTTACTGCTGTAAAAGATCTTTCCGACGTCCAGAGCCATTTTTGCTTCTTTATAGGAACGGGAAACGTCCTTAATTTCATTTACGATGGTACCGAATGCAATATGAACCTTGGACATTGCTTCCGTATTCAGCATATCAAGAAGTGTATTGGCTGTTTTCTCCAGATCCTCATAGGTTTCTCCCGTCTTTACCTCGCGCACAAGGATAATATCCTTTTCATCTACTGCAGTGATAAAATCCTTCGTTCTTGCAGAAAACAGGCTTCTGACCGTCTCCAGTGCATTGACATCCTTTTCATTCTTTGTTTCAATCAGGAATACTACACGTTTAACATTTGTCTCAATATGGAGCTTCTTTGCCCGGTTATAAATATCCACCAGAAGAAGATTATCGAGAAGAAGATTCTTGATGAAATTATCCTTATCAAATCTCTCCTTGTAGGCAACCAGAAGATTCTGTATCTGGAACGCCGCCAGTTTTCCTACCATATAAACGTCATCGCTGGCGCCCTTGGCCAGTAAGATGTACTCTAACTGATGTTCGTCAAACACCTTGAAAAACTGATAGCCGGAAATTACCTGACTGTCAGCCGGTGAATCTGCAAACGCAAGGATGGAGCTTTCATATTCTTCCGCATGATCAAACGTGGAGGCCAGAACCTTTCCCTCAATATCACACACGCAAAGATCGATTCTGGTAATTTCCTTCAAACCTTCAATGTTCGCCTGTAATATTTGATTTGAAATCATATTGCTCTCTCCTTTACATTAATATAGACATATACCTAATATGGACATATACCTTTTCTTATTCTAATGCAAAACAGTAAAAAAAGAAAGAAAAATTTTGTATTTTTTTATAAAAATGTTGTTTACCGCGATATATATAAAGAGGAGGCATGCTCCGCACGATCCGGACATGCCCCCATCTCTGTGTATTTTTCGGTTCTATCGAATCATCTTCTCTGTTTCTTTATCGAACACATAGATCTGATCCGGTTCCATGGATATCTTTATCTTTTCTCCCGGACGCATGGAAAGCTCCTGCCCCTCCAGACAAAGCGCTCCTGTATCCTCCATCAAAAACCGGATCCCATTTAAAGGCTCACGGGTCTCATCCTGAGAAAACTTTGCCTGAAAACAGCCATTCTCTGCATTCTGATCCGTACAGATGTGGATCCTGTCGGCCCGAATACCGAAGATAACCTCTTTTCCGATATATCTGCCATTCTCTAAGGCCGCTGACGTCTTCTCTGAAAGGAAGATCTTTCCGCTTTTATTTTTGAGTCCTATTCTTCCGTTCTCATTAAATACAGCTGCCGTAAAGAAATTCATTGGAGGAAATCCTGCCACGCCCGCCACAAACCGGTTTATGGGATGTTCCACCAGCTCCTTTGGAGAGCCCTCCTGACAGATTTCTCCGTCATCCATTACGACCATTCTTGTCGCCAGGGCCATTGCTGTTTTCTGGTTATCCGTCACATAGATGACCGTCATATCCATCTTTTTGCACACCTTGGAAAACTCCCTTCGGAGAACCTCCTGAAGGCTCTCCTCCAGATCCGCGATCGTGCTGTCGAGAAGAAGGATCCCCGGGCGGCGCATGAGAGCACGGCCCAACAATACACGATATCTTTCTTCCATTGACAGCTCCTCGGGCTGTTTATCTAAAATGTGTTCTATTTTGAGGAATCCGGCGATATCTTCGATCCGTTCTTCGATCTCTGCCTGCGGAAGCTTTGCCATACGCAGTGCAAAGGAAAGATTCCCGGCCACTGTCATTTCCGGATACAGCACACTGTTTTTAAATACCATTGCAATGTTTCTGTCTTTAGGGTCTGCATACGTCATATCTTTCCCATCAATAAACAGAGAACCCGAGCTGATCTCCTCCAGACCGGCGATCATGCGGAGCAGTGTAGATTTTCCGCAGCCTGTCGGACCCGATAAAATAATAAATTCTCTGTTTTTGATCTCAAGTGAAAAATCCCTGACTGCCATCTGCCCGCCCGGAAAAATTTTGTTTACATTTTTTAATACTAATCCCGCCATTCTTCCTCCTGCTCATCAAAAGGTCTCACCTTTGTATACCCTGTCTTCTGTGCATTTAGGCTTAAGCCGCACAACAGACAATTTTCTAATACTATCCTACACAAAAAAGGGGGACTTTTCCATATTGTAATTCACCAAAATATTCTATTCTTTTCCATCATTTTGTCTATAAGGCAAAAAAACAGAGGGAAAACCATACGATTTTCCCTCTAAAAGTTCATTATTTAATGTTTATTTGGCAATAATGCCGATTTTCCGCTTATTTTACGGCGATAGCTTCCATCTCAAGAAGAACGCCCTTCGGCAGCTTGGCAACCTCAACGCAGGAACGAGCCGGGCATTCCTTCTCAAAGTACTTGGAGTAGATTCCGTTGATCGTTGCGAAATCATCCATGCTCTGGATAAATACTGTTGTCTTTACAACGTTATCAAGGGATGTGCCTGCTGCTTCCAGCAGGTTCTTCATATTCTTCATAACCTGCTCAGCCTGTCCCTCGATTCCCTCCGGAACATTGCCTGTAGCAGGATCTACCGGGATCTGTCCGGATGCGAATACAAATCCGTTTGCTTCGATTGCCTGGGAATACGGTCCGATTGCTGCCGGTGCGTTTGTTGTGCTGATTACTTTCTTCATTTCTTTTCCTCCAATGCTCTTATGCTTTTTTCTGTTATTTCTATTTTACCCTCTTTTAAAAGATGGCCAACAGCGCGTTTAAATGCATTCTTGCTGAGCTTAAATTCCCGTGCGATCACCTCCGGGGATGCCTTGTCATTAAACGGCAGCACGCCGTCAAACTCCCCGAGCACCTTCATAACCAGCTCGGCATCATCAAATATCTGATTGTGGGCCTTTTCTCTGGAGCTTAAGTCCAGCTTCCCGTCCTCCCGGACTCTGGTAACTCGGGCGTGTATATCCTGCCCCACCTTGAAGCCTGCAAACAGCTCCCTTTTCGGGATCATTCCGTAATATCGCTCATCTACAGCCACAAAAGCTCCAAGCTCAGGATTGATCTCAAAAATAAATCCGTCCACCTCGTCCCCCGTTTTATACGGAGAGTCACTGCGAAGAAGGGAATATGCCTTCATTGTCGCCGCGAGGCGCTTGCTCTTATCGATATACAGGCCTACGAGGCATCTTTCTCCCTTTCTTACCGAATATGTCTGCTCTTTAAACGGAAGAAGAAGATCCTTTTCCAGTCCCATATCGAGAAATGCACCGATCTTTGAAACCTCCTTCACCGTGAGGATAGCCGTTTCTCCCAACGTCAGTTTCGGCGTTGATGTTGTGGCGATGATCCTGTCTTCTGAGTCTTTATATAAGAAAACTTGCAGAAGGTCGCCGGTTTTTGTTCCCTCCGGAACCTGTTTTTTCGGAAGGAGCACTCCCTTTTCTGTGCCCTCCGCATTTTTCCCCGGCTCACCCAGGTAAATGCCAAAGTCTTTTTCCTTTATTACTTCGAGTTCCTGAATTTTTCCAAGCTCCAACATGTCTTTCGTCCTTTCCGCCCGTCTGTAACGCCGGGCCGTGCTGACTAATCAGCCAGCTCTATATTAGCAAAGATACTGCCGTCTTCGCTGCAGAGAGAAACCACATATCCGTCTGCTGTTTCCGCAGCCCTCAATACGACCTCATCTCCGAGCACCGCCGCCTTTTTATATTCTGCACGGATCTGGCGGATCTTTATATCTGCCGGAATGACCTCCCGGGCAATATCTACATACTGTGCATTATTTACATGATGATTCGTGTCGATCTGATGCCGGAAGATCGTGAGCCTGCCCACCTCTGTCATATTATCCGGGAGAAGGATCCTCCGGGGGGCATAGTCCATTTCAAGTCTTGGCTCCTCGGCACCGTATTTTTCGACATCGCTTTCCATGATCCGAACCGGTCTTCCCGCCTCCGTATCATAGAGGAACCAGCAGGAATTTGCCTGTACCAGATATTCTCTCTGCTCATTTAAGATCACGAAATTACGCATTGCATAGATCCCCTTGATCTCATAAGGCCAGGTTGCAACGGTAATATTCTCCCCGAGCTTCGGCCTTTCCCGGATCTGGATCTGCCACGAGGAAAGAAGCCACGCCCGTTTTTCTTTTTCCAGCCAGTCAAGTCCCACACCGCAGTCCTCCGACTGAAGCGTTGAGCAGTCCTGAAGATAATTCATGATCCCTATGATGGATAATCTGGCATCCGCATCCAATTCACTATAACGGACACGACTTTGTAATTCGTACATATTTTTGTCCTTTCCATGCTATTATACTCGATAATGGGTTCCTATTGCAATACCAAAGTGGCTTCCGTTTTGCTCTCATTTTGCTCCTGCTTCTTTTGCATAACGGAAAACTCCATCGAAATTTCCTGTTTCGCATTTTTTGTGTCATAGGACAAAGTTTCCTATGACACAAAAAGAGCCCCAAACACTTTTCATAAAGGTTTGACGCTCTCTTTTCAGCTGGGCTACAAGGATTCGAACCTTGAAAATGACGGAGTCAGAGTCCGTTGCCTTACCATTTGGCGATAGCCCAATATTTCAATCGCAACTGCTTCTCAACTGCGAGATTTAGTATACCCGAAATATTGGGTTTCGTCAAGTATTTTTTTAATTTTTTGTATTATTTTATCAATTTTCCAGATCCATCAAGGTGATCACGATCCCATCCGCACCGATCTCTGTCTTTCTCTTAACAATATCCTCGATCTGTGCCCGTTCCGGATCCGTCAGGGTTACTGCATTGATCACTACATCTACCTTTTCATCGGTGATGCTGACGACCGGATCTACAAATCCTTTCGCCTTTAACAGTGTCTCCGCCGCATTTTCCTTCTCAGAGATCTCTGTCATGCGGATCATGCTGAGGATCGCCGACTGCTTTTCTGCTTCTGATATTTTGTCGCTGCCGATGACCTCCATTAATGTCTCCTTGTTCTTCGCCCGCACCTGCTCCCGGTTCAGCTGGACTCCGGCTATGTATTCTGCCACACTCGTTCCGTTTGTCAGCACCGCTTCTCCGGGATTCTCGATCCCGGTCTGCTCTGCTCCCTGCTCTGCTCCGGAAACTTCCTCCTTATCAAGACTTGCGATATCCACAAGGCCGTCACCGTCTTCCCCGTTGACCGCCTGATTTTCTGCCAGAATATCTTCGTCTGATATCTCCATCATTCCCGCCTCATACACCTCTGCCCCCGCTACCTCTTTTTTCGCAGAATAATTTAAATATCCGGCTGCTGCGATCATAATAGCTAGCGTAGTAATAATGATCTGGTTTCTCCTGAATATTCGTTTCATTCCTCAGACTCCTTTTTTCACCCTCTTTAATACTTTAATCTTATGTGCCGGAAGCCCAAATAATGCTTCCATCGCTTCACAAATTTCTGTTTTCACCACAGAGCTTCCGCCGCCATCCGCGCTGATAATGATCCCGGAGATCTCCGGCCGCATTTCCTTTTTTACAAACGGAAGCGGATCGTGCCCGCTCATGACTGTGCTCTCCTTCATTTCCTGCTGTGTCTGCACCCTTCTGGAAACCGTGTTTTTTCCCTCCTCGTCGACGGAGGTGGAGGTGCTTTTATCAATCTGAAGAATCTTTTCTTCCGACGAAAGCACAACCACCATAACGTCAGCCTCTCCGACCCCCTCTACCCGGGAAAGGATGTCCCGGATCCTTTCTTCCATCTGTTTTTCATAGCTTTTCTCATCGTCATACCCGGATCCCGGCGCAAAGCCTTCTCCTTCCCGATCAGACACAGTTCCCGCTGCCGCTCCCGATACCGCCTGACTGGCACCGGATAACTGCTGCCCCGTTTGCTTTCCTCTCTCCTCCGGCATCGATAAAAGAAACAGCAGCAGGCCGGAGCAAAACAAAAATATCAGCTTTTCTTTATTTATCCTCCAGAGTGACTGTAATTTTTCTTTCTTCCACTCCATAATATTCCCCTATTCTTTTTTTGAGATCTCTGATTTCTTTTCCACGTCCCTCTTTTGCCCGGATACTCAGTCCCACTTCCGATATTCCGCCAAATCCTTCGTTTTCCGGAGCAGTATTAAGAGTTACCCTTGCCGCGGTACACTCCAGTCCGGTTCCTTCCGCTATGATCTTAAGCTCTGTCTCTATCGCCTCTTTATAGCTTTCCGTAAGAGCTCCAAGTCTTTTTCCGTCTGTATCTGTGATCTCCCGCTGCAAAAGCCTTGCATCATTTTGAAATGTGATCCGCTCAAAAAGTCCGGCGGTCTGTTCCTCCAGTCCGGTAAACTCTATCGCCGGCCGGAATACCAGCAGGATCAGGAGAGTTCCTGAAAACAGCCGAAAATATTTCACATATTTTCTGTCCGGTAGAAAATTTAAAATTGCCGTCATCAGAACCATATAGCCGATGATGTCACGGATCCAGTCATATATTCCACTCATATCTCTCTCCGAATATCACCCTGCATACCACGCCGCATTTGTTGACACACACAGGATCGCGATGGTAACGGCAAATAGTGCCATCGAATATGCCGTCAGCTTTAAAAGGATCCCGTGAGCCTTTGCTGCCTCTGCGATACAGGCCACAAGGCGGCTGTCACAGACCGGCTGCATGATAGCCGCAGCCAGATAATAAAGTACCATCAGTGAAAAAAGCTTTATCAGAGGAACTGCCGCTATAATAAAGAGAAAAACAACTGCAGCGGCCCCGGCGGCATTTTTTATAAGAACGCCCGAGCCCATGACAAGACGGGCAGCCGCCCCGGCTCCGTTTCCGGCGCCCGGTATAGCCTGCAGAGCCTGAATAACGGATGCGTTTTTAACGGCATCTGCCTGGGGCATGACCATCCCCTGGATCAGATGAAACCCCACGATGATGCCAAACATTCCTTTTATTGTCCATAGGATCCCTTTTTGCAAAAGCTCTGTAAATCTCGAGAGCAGATCCTCCCGATACAGGCTTCCGGCCAGTGTTGTCATCATATATATTCGGATCGCCGGAAGAAGAAGCTTTGAAACGATCGTTTGTACCAAACCGATTGCGCCAAGAGTAAATCCGCAGACAGCTGCTGATGTGAGTGCCCCTCCGGCCATCGTAACAGCCAGAAAGTAGGCAGGAAGAAGCACCTTCATAAAGCCCAGTATCTCCTCCGTCGCATGTTCCGCGATGGACATACTTGCAAAAAATCCGGAAGCCAAAACAGTCATCACGATCAGATAGATCACATAGTAGCCTGTTTCAGACACCTGCCCGGAGCCAAATATCTCGGAAAAGGATGAAAATGCTGCCCCGGCAAATGCGAGCGCCATAATCCGTCCCATAAGCCCTGCATTATTTTTAATTTCGTAAAATAAGGCTCCTTTCAGCTCCTTTGCGGCCTCCGTAAGGACAGCAGAAAAATCTCCTTCCCGCAGCTTCGTCATGACCCCCTGAAAAGAAAGCTCTCTTTCTCTGCTCTTTCCAAGCTCTTTTAAATATTTTTCTATCTCCGTTGTATTAAATCCGCCTTCCGTCTCGCCCCGAAGCTCTGCCCTGACCCTAATGGGCATAAGCCACAGTATAAGCCACAGCATAAGCCACAACATAATGGCAGCGCTCCATAATCCACGCCTTCTCTTTTTTATCATCTCATAAATACCTGAAGTGTTTCAAAAAGAGCTGTCAGGATCGGTGCGCTGACAGCCAAAATCGACAGTTTCCCGAACATCTCCACCTGCCCTCCCAGGGCAGAATACCCTGCATCTTTACATATCCCGGCAGCAAACTCCGCTATGTATGTAATCCCGACCATTTTGACTAACATGGCCAGATAAACATTTTTCACCGTTATGTACTTCCCCATGGAGCTCACAGTTTCCATAATCAGCTCCAGACGTGAAAGGCCAAAATACCCGATCAGGATCCCGGATGCCAAGATCATGTATAACGAATATTCCGGCCTGATTCCTTTAAGCTGTACGGCAAGAGCCACAGCCGTTATCCCCAATACAGCGGTCTGAATGATCGTCATCCTAAATTCTCCTTCCCTCACAGGGCAAACAGCCTCTTTATTGTTTCAAACAGCTCATATATATATGGAACGATCCAGAAAAGCACAAGAAGCAGCCCGGCAAGACTGGTAAGAAACGCCTGATCCTCACGACCGCTGTGCTTTAAGACCTGACAGATCACGGAAACCAGAATCCCGACCGCCGCAATTTTAAAAATTAGATTTACTCCCACCTGTCCTCCTCCCGGCCTATGCCAAAACGATCATCAATAATAATCCGGCCGACATGCCAAGACAACGATACAGCCTTCCTTTTCTCTCCATATCTTCTTTTAACCCCTCCATAGTGTCCTCGGTCTGCTTTAAATAAAACAAAAACGTTCTTTCCTGTGTTTCCCGATCCGCACAGCCCAGATTCTCTCCAAGCGCCAGCAGGGCATTTGTATCTGCTTCTGCTAACGGCAGCCTTTCTGATATCCTTTCGGTTTCTGCTTTCCATATACCGGGCAGAGGATTTCCGGGTTCCTTCTCTAAACGACTCACGATCCGCAGGAAAAATTCCGGTATCTCCTTTGAAATTCCGGTACGATCCTTTGCATAGTCTTCTCCGATCTTTTTCATCGCCTGCGGAAGCGTATCATTGGAGTACAATATCTGTCCCTTCATATTCAAGATCATCCTGTAAAACAAAAATAGCAGCTCCATTCTGTCCTTTAAGCCATTCGCCGCTGTAAATCCTGCCGCGATCAGGGAAGCCGCCATGATCAGGATCCCGATGTATTTCATTCTGCCTCCTCCTCATTGATCTTTCCGAGAAAGCATCTGTTCCGGTCATAGATCCCCGTTACCGTGCCGGGATGCGGGAACTTTTTTAAAACGACATATCGTTCAAACATTCCCTCTCCTGCCATCTGTGACAGAACCGGCTTTTTCTCAATATCCTCGATCGTATCCGCATGGGCGGTTGCCAGAATATGGCAGCCGCACTTCATCACTTCCCGCATTGCGGCAAGCTCCTCCCTTGTTCCGATCTCATCCACCGCCAGTACCCGCGGAGCCATGGAACGGATCATCATCGTCATTCCCAGCACCTTTGGGCATCCGTCCATCACATCCGTTCGACGTCCCAGATCACATTGAGGTGTGCCCCTCCAGCAGGCCCCCAGCTCCGATCGCTCGTCCACAACCGAAACCGGCATTCCGGGCGCCAGCTCATTTCCGTCCGAGATCTGTCGGATCACATCCCGGAGCATGGTCGTCTTTCCTGCGCCGGGCGGCGATAAAAACAGGGTACTGCAAGGTTCTTTACCGGCATCGTAAAGCCACGGCAGGAGCCGTTCACTGCAGCCTGTCTTTTCATGGGCCAGCCGAATATTCAGGCATGAGATATCCTTCATCGTTTTAATATTTTTCCCATCCATCACCACTCTGCCGGCGAGCCCGACACGATGTCCTCCCTCGATTGTTAAAAAGCCCTGCCTTATCTCCTCCTCATACGCATAGAGCGAATGTCCGGAAAACATTCCGAGAAGCTCTCTGATCAGCTCTTTATCTGCATTTGCTCCGCCGATCTCCCTTTCATTTCCGTTTACACTGAAAAATATCGGACTTCCGGCCCGTATCCGTATCTCCTGTACCTCATTTCCGCTTTCGATCTCCTTATCAAATATTGCCTTCAGTTTCTGTGCATTCATGTCCCTCACGCTCCTTTATCACAATATATGAGCTGCGGACATGTTTATTCCTGCCGGGCGGATTTATTATCATAAAGTAAAAACAGATCCCTGCGTATCCGGAATATCCCGTTCCGAAAATACGCAGAGATCTGTTTGATCGTTTCTCTATACTGAGCGGACATTTGCGATCCGCTTTCACTACTTATGATAGGGTTCTCCCTGAATGATCCTGTAGCTGCGGTAGATCTGTTCGAGAAGAATAACACGCATCAGCTGATGCGGAAAGGTCATCCTTGAAAAGCTGAGCTTATAGTCTGCCCTTGCAAGCACCGCATCGGAAAGCCCGAGGGAGCCTCCTATGACGAAAACCAGCTGGCTGATCCCGGAAATGCCCCATTTTTCTATTTTTTCCGCCAGCTCTACGGAATCAGGCATTTTTCCCTCTATAGCCAGTGCGATTACAAAGCTCCCGTCTTTAATATTGGAAAGAATACGTTCTCCCTCTTTTTCCTTTATCTGCTGCTCAAGTGCCTCACTTGCACCGTCCGGCGTCTTTTCATCTGCAACCTGAAGGATCTCAAGCTTACAGTAACGGCTCAGGCGCTTTGAATACTCATCAATGGCATCCCGAAAAAACTTTTCCTTTATCTTTCCGACAGTAAGCACAGTGATTTTCATTATGCATTTTCCTCAAATTCAAGAAGCATATCGTACCAGACAACTCCGCCGTGGACAGACTGGGATACTCCTTTGTTCTTATAACCGAATTTTTCATAATAGTGGATCAGGCGATCCTTGCAGGTTAAGATCAGACCTTTTCTTCCTCTTTCCTTCGCGTCCCGGATCATCTGCTCCATCAGCTTTGCCGCAATCCCTTGTCTCTGGTATTCCGGGAGAACATCCAGCCCGAAAATGCTCTGGTATGCTCCCTTCGGATCATGCAGGCTGCTGTCCTCATACATCTCATCCCGGATCGTTTTTTCATTCGTAACACAGCCATTTACAAATCCGATGATCTTTCCGTCATGAACTGCAACAAAAAAGGAATCCGGAAACGTTGCCAGTCTGTGGGCGAAGGATGCCCGGTCTGCGGCCTCTGCCTTCGGAAAGCAGACAGCTTCTATTGCAGTTACCTGATCCAGATCCTCAGATACTGCTGTACGAATTGTAATATCAGTCATTTTTTTATCTTCCTTTTAAATATGTATTTTGAACGCAGATAAGCATTCCCCCGCTTCAAGTACGCGGAGCACTAAGCGGCGGGTGAGGGGGATGCTTATGTCAGTGGGAGTTGAAAGCTCCCACTGACAGATCGCGAAGCGACTGCGTTCATGAGCAAGTAGCGAAGCGGATTGCGAATGTCCGCT
>Ga0129312_1000328_pt1 | contig 44094 bp, 48 predicted proteins | sample O827metagenome_FD_94434 | JGI IMG/M metagenome (GOLD analysis project Ga0129312, IMG submission 94434) | Orangutan group fecal microbial communities from Wisconsin, USA - O827 metagenome | ecosystem: Host-associated > Mammals > Digestive system > Large intestine > Fecal | place: USA: Wisconsin... | reverse complement strand
GGATATTAAGCTGGAGTGTTTAAGAGAAAAAATAGCATACATACCACAGGAAACATTCTTGTTTAGCGGTACAATTTTTGAAAATCTGACACTTGGTATGGATGAAGCTACAATGGATGATATCATAGAGGCATCTAAGATGGCACAAGCCCATGATTTTATTAACGAATTACCACTACGTTATGAGACAAGATTGGAAGAAAACGGAGCCAACCTTTCCGGTGGACAAAGGCAAAGACTTGCAATCGCAAGAGCAATGTTAAAAAAGCCCGACATTCTTATTTTGGATGAGGCGACCAGTAATCTGGATGCCATTACGGAGCGTGCCCTGGACACAACAATACGTGAGTTCGCCAAGAATATGACGACCATATTTATCGCACACCGCCTTAGTACCATAAAGAATTGCGACAGGATTTACGTAATGGATAAGGGAAGGATTGTGGAAGCAGGAACACACAGAGAATTAATTTCCATGGGGGGGAAGTATGCCTATCTTGTAAAGCAGCAATCCCTAGAGGAAAATGCCGTAATGGAAGGCGGTGATAATGTATGAAGCCTATTATCGTAGATATGAAAGATATGAGTGACAGCACGGAGGTTTATGATTCCAGACCAAACCGCTTTATGATATATACAATCTATGTGATTTTATTGATATTCGTCGTTGCTGTTATATGGATGTGTGTTTCTAAAATCGATATTGTGGTAAAGAGTAATGGTATTTTCAAAGGAAGCAATGCTATTTATGGAATTAGCAGTGCGGTCACAGGCAGAATAACGAAAAGTAATGTTTTAGATGGGCAGTATGTAAATGAAGGAGATGTACTCTATGTACTTGATATAGATACTCTTTCGGATACAATTGTTCTTTATCAGAATGAATTGGAAGCTGCAAAGGATAGACTTGAAATTCTGTCTGCGTATGAAAAGAGCTTGGACGGAGATAGAAAAGAATTAGATATTTGTGCTGATAATCCGTACTATGATGAATTTGTAAACAGAAGGGAACTTTTGTATGCAAATGTGACTTTGAATGAAAGTGATACAAATGGACAAGCCTCATTGTATCAGGGAAACATTGACTCTATTTCCGGAACAATTGCCAAATTTAATGAAAAGATTAATAAGTTAAATGCCGTAAAACAGTGTATTATGGCACAAAATAATACTATGGATTCAGCAGACAGTTACTATTACAGTATGGTTAGCAGTTATCTTGCCTCGTACAGTTATACAGCTTTACAATATGATAATCAGATTAATGAATATCAAAGACAGATAGATGATTATGATGAACAGATGAATGCAGGTAATGAAACTGTAAGTGGTAACGAAGTTGTTGATGTAGAAGTTTTAAAAAAGCAAAGAGATGCATTAATTATTGCAAGAGAGTCTGTAAAAAAAGAAAAAACACAGGCATTATTAAACTTGGAGTTGCAACAGATTACTGCTATAGAGCAGCAGATTTCAGGATATCATGATACCATGCTTTCGATGGAAACGAATCTTACATCAGCCAGATTACAATTGAAAGCAGTAAATGGAGTGGATAATGATACAAAAGAAAATGTTGCGATTCTTACAGAAAAGGGAAATGTAGCGGCAGAAAAGTTAAGTTATCAGGAAAAGATTGAGGAATGCGAAAGCTATCTAAAGAGTTATGACATTCAAAATGATAATTGTACAATAAAAGCCAGTGTTACAGGCTATTATTATGTTGCACAAGATTTAAAAACAGGAATGTATGTACAAGAGGGAGCTGCGCTTGGAACGATTTATCCTGAGCAGGAGTCTAAGTACTATGCGGAAATTTATATTGAGAATTCTGATATTGCCAAAGTAAAAGAGGGACAGGAAGTCAAGTTTGAAATCGCAGCATATCCATCCGGTGAATATGGTTATTTTACAGGTGTGGTAGAAAATATTGCAAGAGATATATCTATAGATCAAAGTACCGGTTATGCATATTATCTGGTGAAGGTCAGATGTGATCATGTGACGGTTAAGAATAAAGATGGTGAGGAAGCTTCTCTTGTCAATGGTATGTCTTGTCAGGCAAAAATTGTTGTAGATGAAAAAAATGTTTTAACATATCTTTTAGAAAAAATAGATTTACTTGACTAAAGTCTGGAAGGATAAACGAAAATGATAAAAATTGCATTATGTGACGACGAGAAGATAATGCTGGACATTTTTAGAAAAAAATTGGAAGAGCATCAGGAAAAAAGCATTCAGAAGAGCAGGAAATAGAAATTTCCTGCTTTCTGAATGCCGCTTCCTATATAGAGAATATGAAAAGAGAAACGAGGCGGATATTTGATGAAAACCATATCAGACAGTAAGCTGTTTGCCTATCTAGATAAAGTATGCCGTTGTATTCAGGACGATAAGGAGATCCTGACATGCGGACCAGGTGTGGAAAGGATTGTACATAGCAGCGATATTGTTTTGGCGAAGGCCGATGGAAGATGGAAGATATTCGAAGGTAATCTTAAGCAATGATGAAAACTTTTCGGATAAAAGTCTGAGCGAATGGGAGCAGGAACTAAGTGCCTTGTATTTTGCCAGAGTACATAAGAGCTATATCATTAATTTTAGAAATGTATTCAAAATGGAAAAAAGGGTCAGACTTTGCAGCGGCGAATATATTCCCATTGCCAGACGGTGCTAGAAGGAAACAGAGGAAAGATATATAAGATATATCTGCAGCCGGATATGACTTGCTGTTTATTACAAATATCGACCATTCGCTACAAAATGATTGCGTTGCGGCAGAGGTAAGTGTTACCATCTATAATGGAAATGGCAATTTAGGGCGTTTTGTGTGAATGGCTTTGAATGGAGGCACAGCAGTTAAGATATATCGTAATGTGAACAAATAAGGTTTGCATTACTTTATATAAAAGAGGCTCCGGTGAAATTCGCGAAACCCACCGAGGCCAGAAACACAAGCACTTATGAAAAAGTACCTACATGATAGGCATTGTGGCGGCAACATTTAGTTTGTGGGATTGGTGGAAGTGGCTGTTTGGGTAGAAACAATAATGAAAAGGAATATAGGAAATGCGATATATATTAGATGCAACTGATTGTGCAGCGGCGTGTCTAGCGATGATATAATACTTAATATAGGTTAATGAACCTGTTGTATATTCAGTACTTTTTGATAAAAATGCAAGAAGGGAAAACATATGAAAAAAAATACACCACAATAAATAATCTACAGTATGTGGTTAAGCATATTACAAGAAATCAAAAGAGCTTGTTATTAATGATGATTTTGTTGGCCATCGTAAGTACAATTAGTATTTATATATTGCCATTTGTTTCAAAAGGGATAATTGACAATGTTATTAATGGAGAATCATTGACCAAAGTATTTATTCTAATCATTATTCTATTTTCTTTTCAAATCATGCTTACATCTGTTGAAGAATATTTATCATTACAAGTATGGTGGCGGACTATTCGTTCGAGAATGAACTTTGAAACACTCAGAATAGATAGGTTTATGTCAATAAAATATGAACAACTTGAGAATCAGGACATGCTGGATTTGGCACAGAAAGCAGCTTGCGCAACCGAAGATAACTCTAGTGGTATAGAGGGATTTCTTCGTTCGACGCAAACAGCATTGACAGATACATTTAAAATGATTGTTTCTATTATATTAATATCCTTTTTGAACCCAATTATAGCCTTAATTATGTTTGTTTTCGCATATTTAGGGTATTGGGTAACTAATAGAGCACGAAAAAAGGACAAGGAATTAACTTGGGATGTATTGCCGCCTTTTTACAGAAAAAGAGATTATTTTAGAAATGTTGCTCGGGATTTCTCTTACGCAAAAGATATAAGAGTGTATCGCATGCAAAATTTAATATTAAATAGAGAGAAGATAGAGTCAAATAAAGTTCATAATGTTATGAAGGCATCGAATAATCGTTGGATATTTTATAGCTCTATCATTCAGTTCATTTTATTGTTAAATGAATTTGTTTTATATGCCTGGCTGATTAATCGTGTTATTAATTACCAACTGGGTATAGGTAATTTTTCATTGTACTTAGTTACTCTTAGAACTTTTTTTACAACGATAAGTTCTTTTTTAGATTCCTTGTCCCGAATGAAAAAAAATTCTGCAGAAATTTCAGACTTCCGAGAATTTATCGAATCATCTGAAAACAGTGAAGAAGACTGTCTGCCTTTGCCGAAGAAGGACGAGTATCATATTTCTTTTGTAAATGTTAGTTTTAAATATCCAAACCAAAATGACTACATACTCAAAAATATTTCATTTGAAATTGGTTTCGCGGATAGAATTGCAATTGTTGGTTCCAATGGAGCAGGAAAATCTACAATTATAAAATTATTATGCCGATTGTATGATGTTGGCGAAGGGGAAATCTTACTTAATGGAGTGAATATCAATAAATACAAAAGGGAAGAATGCTTTTCTTTATTTGCACCTGTTTTTCAAGATATAAATTTATTTGCTTTTTCTGTAGCAGAGAATGTGGCAATGAAAAAAAAGCAGGATATCAATGTTGACGAACTTCAAAATTCTCTAGAAAAGTCTGGGGCTAGTGACATAATAAGGAAACTACCACAGGGAAGTGATACAACATTATTTAAAATACTGGATGAAAATGGTGTTGATTTGTCCGGAGGCGAGAAGCAAAAATTAGCAACAGCTCGCTCATTGTATAAGAATGCCCCTATTGTAATTTTTGATGAGCCAACAGCAGCACTTGACCCTATAGCAGAGAAGAAGTTTTATGAAACAATAGATGAAAAAGTGGGTAATAAATCTGTAATATATATATCACACAGATTATCTTCTACCAAATTTTGTAATACCATACTATTTCTTGCAAACGGAGAAATTACAGAACGTGGAAGTCATGAAGAACTTATTAAGCGAAATGGTGAGTATGCGATGTTGTACCAAATGCAGGCTGAGTATTATCAAGATGTAAATGTTTTTAATGGGGGGATATAAATATGTCAAAAGTAAAACAAGTTTTTGGTTACCTTTTTCCATTAGCATTTCGTTTTCGACCTTTTTACTTTACCTTGGTATTCTTGGATTTTCTTTTGGCAATTATTCTTCCGGTTATTGATGTTATTTGTCCTAAGTTCATAGTAGATGAGTTGATAACTGCCCAAAACATCAAGAAACTTATTGGTTTTGTCGTAATTACAGCTGCTGGGAATATTGGAATATCATTTTTGAGAAGGGTAATTTCGGAAAATGTTGAAAAGTATGACGATCTGTTTTCAAATTACTTTGTTTCCATTCTTTCGCAAAAAGTAATGGAAATGGAATTTGAAAAAACCGAGAATGCAAAAACTTTAAATGAGATGATGGGTGCCATCAATGGCATGTCTTGGTATTCTGGTGGATTTGTTGGATTAGTAGATAATATGAAGGGTATTTTTATTTCTATAATTGTTACAATAGAAGTGGTTGTTATTATTGCGCTTAATGCTCCATGGCTATTTATAATGGTTGCCATTTTTGTTGTAATTGAAAATGTATTTAATGCCAAAGAAAACAGTATTGAAATGAAGTATTATAGCCAACTGTCAACAATAAATCGAAAACTAGATTATGTATATCAAGAGTTATCCAATGTGAAGTATGGAAAAGATATCCGCTTATTCAATGCGAAGCAATTAATGATTGATAAATCAGAATCATATAGCAGGGAGGTCATAGACACTTTTAACTTTGAAGCAAATGAAACATATAAAATACGATTTATTAAAAACATTTTTCAGAATTTGTCTAGTGGAGTATCGTATGGATATTTAGGTGCATTGACAATGCTTGGTAAAATAAGTATTGGAGATTTTACAATGTTATTATCGGCTGCATTGTCAATGATTTCAAATGTTAAAGCTGTAGTAGGTGGCTGTCAGGAATTATATAAGAAAAGTTGTTATGCTAGCAATTATGTTGAGTTTATAGATAAACATAATAGAATTCAGGAGATGAATACTTGTAGTTTGCTAAAGAAGAAATTTCACTGTATCGAGTTTAAAAACGTGTCATTTAAATATCCAAATTCTGAAAAGTATATATTCAAAAATCTTAATTTAAAGCTTAATATTGGTGAAAAGCTGTCTATAGTGGGAAAAAATGGAGCGGGGAAAACTACCTTCATTAAGATACTCACAAGATTATATACAATTGATGATGGCGAAATACTAATCGATGGCAAGAATATTTATGAGATAGATTATGAAGAATATATCAGGCTATTTGCAGTGATTTTTCAGGATTACAAATTGCTTTCGCTTTCACTAATTGACAATATTACAATAGGGAAAGAAATTGAAGAAAATCAAAAGCACAAGATTGAAGATTTATTATGTGAAATGAATTTGTTTACAAAAATAAAGGAACTGAAAAATGGGATAGAATCAAATCTGTATAAAGACTTTGATGAGAATGGTTTTGTGCCTTCCGGAGGAGAAGAACAAAAAATAGCTTTGCTTAGGGCGCTATATAAGGATTCACCATTCATCATTTTGGACGAACCAACAGCCTCATTGGATCCCAGAACCGAATATGAAATAAACAAACAGTTTGACAAAATGATTCATCATGATTTAGCAATTTACATTTCACATAGACTTTCATCCTGCAGGCTGTGTGATAAAATAGTAGTTTTCGACGAAGGAAAGGTTGTTGAATATGGTTCACATGAAGAACTGATGAGAAATAAAAATGGCCTTTATTATAAATTGTTCAGCATTCAAGCAGAAAACTATTCATGAAAAAGACTATATAAGTAAGAATATTGACAATACTATATTGCCGTAAGGAGCAGACTAAACAGTATGGTATGAAACCCATGATGAAAACAATGCTGTAGTGTCAAGTAGTGGTGTAATTACAGCAAAACAAGCAGGACTAATATCGGACATCCCATTTATGTCACGGATGATAATTTTATTTATCAGTATACAAAGGATAAGAATGCAGTCACGCCGATAGTGAACTGGCTTGAAATGGGTCTCAATGAAAATCATTTGATTGAGCTGGGTACACTTGATGAAGGTGATGGTATAATTGTCGTGTTGAAGGATGAGCAGTCGAAAAATGTACATTTCAAAAAATTAGTTCATGACGGAACCTCGAGTTCGAAAAAGATAAGACTTGTTCTGGCATGTAATGGCATTAATCCAGCTCTCATGGAAAAAGTTTGTGATTTCAATACTAAAAATAATGATTACTGTGTTCTCATAAAAAATTATGAGTGCGAGGAAGACCCATATACTTCTTTGAATCTTGATATAGTGAACGGAAAGGGGTTTGATATTATTGATTTATCTACACTACCGGTAGAAAACTATGTTAAAAAAGGGATATTACAGGATCTTTCCGAATATTTTGACCAGGCTGATTTTTTGGATTCCTACATTCAGGCAATAACGGTGGAAGGAAAAATTTATGAAGTATCACCGGTATTTTTTGTACATACCATATTGGGTAATAGTAAGGCTGTTGGAGAAGGCATTGGCTGGACTTATGAGGAGTTTCAAGCTTATTTGCAGGAGAATAGTAACAGTATAACTATTAACTATGCAGATAAGGCTGAACTGCTGCGTCAGGTGTTTAAAATAAGTAGCGAGGACTATATAAACAGGGATATAGATGTGGATTGTTTTGATGAAGAGAGATTTGCCGATATGTTACGGTTTGTTAAGGAGTATCAAGGCATTTCGGGCAGTGAGATGTTAAACAGCGGATATAGCCTGTTTGATTTGGCTAGAAATAATCCCACATTATTAATTGAAACTTCGCTTATGTCAACAAATGATTTCAGAGTATATGAGTGTGCGTATGGTGGAAAGGTTGTGGCTAAGGGGTATCCCTCTGCGAATAGAGGCGGCAATTATATGGAATTGGGTTTGGCTTTGGGTATAGGAGCTGGTTCTGAGAATAAGGAAGCCGCGTGGGAATTTATTAGTTATTTTCTGACAGATTCTGTGCAATATAAAATGACTGATATCGGATTCCCCACAAGAAAGGATACCCTGAGCAGGGTTATTAAGGAAGCGCAAAAGGGTGCCTCCCCGAAAGATTATGCGATGTTGATTAATATAGACGGAAACGATGTGGAGGTTCCACTGCTTACAGAAGAAGGTGCCAAAGAGCTGTACAATATTTTTCAGTCTGCTAACAGGATTGCCCCTGAAAATAGTGAAATTTTCAATATAATACAGGAAGAGGTACAGAGCTATTTTATAGAACAGCAAACCTTGGAAAAGGTAGTTGAAAATGTCGATAATAGAGTTAGCTTATACATTCGGGAAAACCGGTAAAATTGGGGGTATGTATGCAGAGGAAATTGTGCAAAAACGGAATGGCATTATAGAATATGATATGGACAATGGGTGATTTCGGGTAATGGTTGCTATTGTATAATGCCGTTGATACAAAAAAGACGTCGTTCGTACAAAAACGTTTGTCTTTTTTTGTACGCTAGGTTAAGGTTATTGTGAGGGGGTAATAAGATAATGGGAACCTTGGTTACATAGTGATGGAAATCCGGCTAAGCACTTATGCTTTGAAGAGCATTCTGCCTGTTCAAAAGGGCAGTATAATGTCTGTCCGTTTTAAAAATCATTAGACAAAGGAGTATGGGGTATGAGAAAATGGCTTGGAATTCTGATAATCGTATGCATGTTATTTTCCGGTTGCGGTGCAAAGGATAAAGAGCAAGAAACGGAAAATGTCTATTACGAGGTAACCCAGTATACATTGCCCTATTCTAAATCCTATACTCCTGTTGTTGTGGGTAAAAATATTTATTATTTGGACGAGAGGGAAGAAAATATTTACGCTTTGGGGAAGCTGAATTTATCCACTGGCGAAATTGACGAAAGAGAACTTGATTTTTCCGGGATATGGTGTATGGTGTCCTTTGCGGTTGACAGAGAAGAAAACAGCTATCATCTGGTTACCATAGAAGAGGGAGATAGGATATGGAATGTATATCTGATTAAGTGTGGAAGCAATGGGGAGCTGATATATAAACAGCCTTATTCAAGGGAAATTTTGAATGCTGTGGGTAAGTTTTGGGAGGTTAAGGTAAAAGAGGAGGAGGTTTCCATCAGTGGGCCCGAAGGAAAAATTGTGGTAGATGAACAGGGGGAAATCCAATCTGTCCACCAGGGTGAGGAGAAAAGAGAAGAGATAATTGCCGCATTTCAGGGAACCGTGTACCACATAAATGAGAATGGCAAAGAGGCTGCCAGATATGAAAAAATGTTTGATTTAATAGATTATGGAATCGAGCAAGACCTCCTGTATAATGTAGTGTTGTATGATGACGGAATGATTATGGGGTGGGATGCGAATGCATATACCGGATATATGGTTTATGTGTTTACGCCTTCTGAAAGGGCAACTGTTCCTACTTGCAACACATCGGACACAGAGCTTACTTTGGCTGTGCTGGAAGCCGATTCTATGATAAAGGCAGCGGTGGTTGATTTCAACAAATCCCAAAGGGATATTTACATTACGATTAAGGAATATGCAACCGGAGGCAAATCCATAGAGGATGCATATGCCGAATTGAACGCGGGCATTATTGCGGGTAACGGACCTGATGTTATCGCATTAAGGGCTGGTGAAAACCATTGTACTTTAGTGGAAAGCGGGGTACTTGATAATTTACAGCCGTATGTGGACAGCAGTGAGCTGATTCAAGAGGAGGATTATATAAAGTCGGTGTGGGAAATCGGCAAGGCAGGTGATTTTCTGTTTGGTATTCCTACAGAATTCAGTATTCAGACACTGGCAGCCCAAAGTTCTATTGTTGGGGAGGAAAGAGGAATAGATTTTGCTGGTGTTCGCAGTCTGCATGAGAGTTATCCTGATATGGCTCTGCTTGCGGAGGAATCAAAAATGAATGTTTTCAGCCTGTGCATTGCTTTTCAGACTTCAGAATTTATAGATGATAAAAGCAAAACAGCTGATTTTGATAAGGAAGATTTCTATGAGCTTCTTGCCTTCGCAGATAGCTTTTCAAAGGAGACAAGGGCTGATGACAGAGAGATACTTTTTAATGACTGTTGGATATATAATGTAGACAGCTTTTTACAGGTATATAAAGACATGGGAACAAAGCAGGTTACGTTTGTGGGTTATCCTACGGCAGATGGCAGTGTCGGATTTTATATCAATCAGGGGAACTATATGTACGGCATCTGTTCCCAGTCAAAGCATAAGGAAGAATGCTGGAAATTCATAGAAAGCTATATAGTAAAGCATTGTGAGGAAAAGCTTCCCATGCAGTTTTCTGCAAGAAAGGATATACTGGAAAAACAGTTTGAGCAGGAATTTGCAGAACACGAAAGCGGGCTTGAGGAATTTCAACTGGAGGAAGTACAGGCTGCCTTTGAAGCTATCTGTGAGCAACCGGGATATACGAAGAAGTGGGATGAGGCATGTGCGGAAATATTGTTTGAAGAGCTGCAGCCGTTTTTCGCAGGGGAAAAGGCTGCAAAGCAGACTGTAGAAATCATACAAAACAGAGTTCAGACATACTTGAGTGAATAGGATACTAGGTTCGGTGCTTTATAGGCTTGCCGGGGTATGGTAATTTACAAATAGTGGACAAGCCTGCTTTTTCATCTTGAATCAGCAGATATTATTTGTTATATTCTTTATAGTGAAGCTTTGATATTCTGCGAGGAAGGGTAAGGTGGCTGATTTGAAGATTATTAGTGAGAATTTGAATGAGTCCGGAAGCGCATATCTGAAGGGCTATATCTATGATGATGAATTTACAAGACCTGCTGTGATTGTGTGTCCCGGTGGAGGATATATGTTTTTGACGCCTCATGAGGGCGAACCAACAGCAATGGCTTATTATGCAAAAGGGTATAATGTATTTATTTGTTATTATCCAATCAGGGAGGAGGCGGTATATCCGGCTCCTCAGCTTGCTGTGCTAAATGCAGTGAAGCTTGTGCGGAGCAATGCCAAGCTGTGGAAGGTACGTCCTGACGCAATTACTGTGGCAGGCTTCTCGGCAGGCGCCCATGTGGCTGCCTGTGCAGGAACCCTGTATAAGGACAGTGAACTCATTGACATATTGAAGGCAGAGCCTTCTTCCATGCGCCCTGATGCCTTGGTTTTGGTTTATCCCTGCATCGGCATTGATATTCCGGGATATGAAAAGGGAAAGCATGATAAGCATGTACTTAGATGTGACGAGCTGGTGGACGCAGCAACACCTCCGGCGTTTATCGTGACGAGCTTTGGAGACAAATTTGTGTCATGCAATCAATCCTTAAATTTTGCAAGAGCGTTATCGGATAATGATGTTCCGTTTGAACTGCACTGCTTTGAGCCGGGTGACCATGGAATGCTCAATGGTGACAATCGGTATTTAAGTGAGTACACTACCCGTGATCTTGGAGCGAAGTGTTGGTTCAATCTGTCTGTTGAGTGGCTGCGTGACAGATTCAATACGGAGGTTGGTTTTGGACGCAATCTCAGTGTGGAAGGAAGGTCACATCAGGATTATTTTTCAATCAGCCAGATGGGCTAGCTGAAAACAGTGGTTTTTTTGAAGGAACTATGTTAAAATAGCAAGCGTAACGATTTAAGAAGCTTGAAAAACGTGTTTTTTATTTAAGTGAGGTTTATAGATGATAAAGGTAATTGGAGTCAGATTTCGCACAGCGGGTAAAATTTATTTTTTTGACCCATTGAATTATTCTATAAAAAGGGGCGACCATGTTATTGTGGAGACTGCCCGGGGAATTGAATATGGCACTGTTGTTTCCGGCGTCTATGAGGTAGAGGACGAGAAAGTAATTCAGCCTTTAAAGCCGGTAATTCGTATTGCCAATCAGCGTGACATGGAGCAGGAGGCTGCCAATAAGCTGAAGGAAAAGGAAGCCTTTAAGATTTGTCTGGAAAAGATTCAGAAGCATAATTTGGAAATGAAGCTGATTGATGCAGAGTATACCTTTGATAATAATAAGGTGCTTTTTTACTTTACGGCTGACGGAAGAATTGATTTTCGTGAGCTGGTAAAGGATTTGGCAAGTGTATTTAAGACCAGAATTGAGCTTAGGCAGATTGGTGTAAGAGATGAAACAAAGCTTGTTGGAGGCATTGGCATCTGTGGAAGGCCGCTTTGCTGCCACAGCTATTTATCGGATTTCGTTCCCGTATCCATCAAGATGGCGAAGGAACAGAATCTGTCTCTGAATCCCACCAAGATTTCCGGCGTGTGCGGCAGATTGATGTGTTGTTTGAAAAATGAGGAGGAGACCTACGAGGAGTTGAACCGCAGGCTTCCCAATATTGGAGATTTTGTTACCACGGAAGATGGCTGTAAGGGTGAGGTACACAGTGTCAATGTGCTTCGTCAGCTGGTAAAGGTCATTGTTGATGTAGATGATGAGAAGGAAATTCGTGAGTACGAGGTGGGACAGCTTCATTTTAAGAGAAGACATAATAAGAAGGAGAAAATGGAGTTGTCAAAGGAAGAACTGAAGGAGCTTGAGCGTCTTGAGAAGGAGGAGCAGCAGGACAAGCAGTTGGAAGAACAGCAGGTCAGACAGGAGGAAAGGCAGGCTGAGGAGACGAGAGGCAGACGACAGGACAGACAGCAGGACGGGCATCAAAGCGGACGTCAGGACAGGCGGCAGAACGGACAGCAAGACGGTCAGCAGAACAGCGGACAGCAGGATAAACGGCAGAACGGACAGCAGGATGGGCAGCAGAGAAAACAATATGGGAAACCGCAGGGCAGGCAACGAGACAGACAGGAAGGAAAGTCAAGGCGTGAGGAACATTGAGTTAAAGGAAAATGAACGCTTGGATGAATTGCAGCGCAATGGCTATCAGATTATACAGAATCCTGAAAAATTCTGTTTTGGTATGGACGCAGTGCTTTTGTCAGGTTTTGTCCGTGCAAAAAAAGGTGATACGCTTTTGGATATGGGAACGGGAACAGGCATTATTCCTATTTTGTTGGAGGCAAAGACGGAGTGCGCACATCTGACAGGTCTTGAAATTCAAGAGGAAAGTGCAGACATGGCGCGCAGAAGCGTGGAGCTTAACGGACTGTCGGAAAAGATTGACATTATAACAGGAGATATCAAAGAAGCAGGCAATCTTTTCCCGTCTGCTTCTTTTGATTGTATTACCTGCAATCCTCCATATATGATAGGGCAGCATGGTTTGACCAATCCGAAGGAGCCTAAGGCGATTGCAAGACATGAGATTTTGTGCACATTGGAGGACGTCATCAGTCAGGCTGCAAAGCTTTTAAGGCCGGGAGGCCATTTCTTTTTGGTACACAGACCCTTTCGACTGGCGGAAATAATGACAACAATGTCACAATACAGGCTTGAACCCAAGCGTATGCAGCTGGTGTATCCCTATGTGGATAAGGAACCCAATATGGTGCTTTTGGAGGCAACAAGAGGGGGAAAGCCCAGAATGACAGTGGAAAAGCCTTTGATTGTGTATCAGAGTCCGGGTGTATATATGCCGGAGATTTATGATATTTACGGATATTGAGTTAGACTGTTTAGTGCGGAGAGGCAGCATGTGTGGCAGTCTGTATTGCCATAGAAAAGATGACAGGAAAGAATGTGAGGAAGTATGTCGGGAACATTATTTTTATGTGCAACACCTATAGGAAATCTTGGAGATATGACCCCCAGAGTGGTGGAGACTCTTAGGAATGTGGACGTGATTGCGGCGGAGGACACCCGCAACAGTATTAAGCTGTTAAACCATTTTGACATTCATACCCCCATGACCAGCTATCATGAATACAATAAGGTGGAGAAGGCAAAGCAGCTGGTAGGGCAGCTGCTTGCAGGACAGGATATTGCGCTGATTACCGATGCAGGAACGCCTGCCATCTCTGACCCGGGGGAGGTGCTTGTAAGGCTGTGTCAGGAAAGCGGTGTGTCGGTAACTTCTTTGCCGGGGGCAGCGGCGTGCATTACGGCGCTTACCCTGTCAGGCTTAAGCACCAGACGTTTCTGCTTTGAGGGATTTCTTCCGTCAGATAAGAGGGAGAAAAAGGTGGTCTTTCAGGAGCTTGCCGTGGAGAGCCGTACAATGATTCTTTATGAGGCTCCTCATCATCTGGTGCGCACATTAGAGGAGCTTCTGGAGCTCTTGGGAGAGCGGAAGCTTACGCTGTGCAGGGAGCTTACAAAGAAATTTGAAACGGTGATGCCTACCACCTTAGAGGCGGCGCTTGAATATTACAAGGCGGAGGAACCCAGAGGAGAATATGTGCTTGTCATTGAGGGTAAGAGTCATGAGGAGAAGCGCAGGGAGGAGATTGCTGCATGGACGGATATGACCATTGAGGAGCACATGGCATATTATGAGGGACAGGGCATGGACAGTAAGACGGCTATGAAGCAGGTGGCAAAGGACAGAGGCGTGGGAAAGAGAGAAATTTATCAGTATTTGCATGGCGGTGAGTAAGCGCACCGGAAAGGTATATTGCTGTTATGAACATCAGAATAGATAAAAATATGCTTGAGGGAGCCCGCAGACAATTTTGCCTTGACATGAGCATGGATTATGAGGCATATATGCAGAGTCCCAATCAGAAAACATATATCTGTAAGACAAGTTATGCCGAGGGAACCTGCTATCCCGCTGCACCGGGCGCGCGCTGCTATGCGGGAGGGGATGCCTTTTTTAATGCGGTGATTTGTTTTGGACAGCTATTTCTCTCGGTCGATGAGAGGATTTATGACTGGGCATGTGAGAAATTTGGCGAATGTGAGCCTGAATGGTTTTGCAGATATGGTAATTTGCGGGAAATAGATAAAAAGCTGCAGGAATACGGGCGAAAGCTGGGAGATACCCATGTGTACTTTTTACCGGAGTACGAGGGTGTGCAAAGGCAGGTGCAGAAGGAAAATTTGATTCGGGAACAGGCGGTGACGGCGTCTGAGTCGGAATTTTTGTTTGCATGGTATGAGCAGGAGGAAATTCTCCGCTTTAAGGACAATAATTGCTTTGGCAGTGCCATATGCTTTTCCCCTACCCAGCCGGACGTTTTGGCAGTGGCGGCAATGCTGCCTGAAGCAAGCTCTAAGGATTTTAATCAAGACCATATGGCGGGCATGGCGGGAGTCAGCGCCGACGGGGAATATCTGTGGCAGATTGGCATTAATGTGCGCGAGGAATATCGGGGAAAGGGCTTGGCGGCGGAGCTGGTTAGAAGCCTTAAGGACGAAATGATACGCAGGGGGAAAATCCCCTTCTATGGCACCAGTGAATCCCATACTGTTTCCCAGACTGTTGCTTTGAAGGCGGGCTTTGTGCCGGCATGGACAGCTGTATATGCAGTCAAAGCGTGATTTTCTGTCACGCTTAAAGGGCAAGATGGAGGAAAAATATGGCTAAAAGTAATTGTGATACATGTGTTAATTATATTTATGACGAGGATTACGAATGCTATGTATGTCTGGTAAATCTGGACGAGGACGAAATGTACCATTTTTTGTCCGGAACTAAGTGGGAGTGTCCGTACTATCGCTTAGATGATGAGTATGGTGTGGTACGGCATCAGATTTAGAAGGGAAGAATATATAAATGAAATTTATAAGGCAGTTGTCAATTATTTTGAGTATTTCCTTTGTGGCGGAGGTTATGGAATATCTGATACCGATTCCGGTAGCTTCCAGTATTTATGGATTAATTTTAATGCTGCTTGGTTTGGTTACCAAGGTGATTCCTCTTCACAAGGTGGAGGAGGCTGCTGACTTTCTGGTGGAGGTCATGCCCATTCTGTTTATTCCGCCTACGGTGGGCATTATGGCAAGTGCAGAGGAATTGCAGGAAATGCTCATACCCCTGTGTGTGATTTCGGTAGTTTCCACTATTTTGGTGATGGTGGTAACGGGCAGGGTATCGCAGGGAATTATACGAAAAGGCAGTGGAGCTGCGAAAGATGCAGGGCAGGGAGAAGGGCTTTGTTTGGCAGGAGCTCCGGAGACTGTCAGGGAGAATGAGCAGGGAGGCATACGATGAAGGAATTATTGACGCAGTCTGTATTTTTTGGAGTTGTTATCAGCCTGCTGTGCTATGAAATAGGCTTGTGGGTAAAGAAGAAAACAAAGCTGGCAATAGCCAATCCCTTATTGATAGCCGTATTACTGATTGTAGGCTTTTTGCTTTTGTTTGACATTGATTATGAGGTGTATGAGAAGGGGGCAGGCTATATCAGCTTTTTCCTGACGCCGGCAACGGTGAGTCTGGCAATCCCACTATATCGCAAGCTTACGCTTTTACGTCGCTATCCCAAGGCTATCCTGGGAGGAATCGGGGCAGGTGTGCTCACGGCGATGGTCAGCATTTTTTTGATGAGTCTTGCCTTTGAACTGAATCATCAGCAGTATGTTACCCTATTGCCCAAATCCATTACCACTGCCATTGGCATGGGAGTGTCAGACAAAATGGGCGGTGTTATGACAATTACCGTGGTGGCAATCAGTATCACCGGGATTATGGGAAACATTGTGGCAGAAACGCTCTGCCGGATTTTTAGGATAGAGGAGCCTATCGCAAAGGGACTGGCTATCGGAACAGCCTCCCACGCCATGGGAACTGCCAAGGCTATGGAGCTGGGAGAAGTAGAGGGAGCCATGAGCAGTCTGTCTATTGTAGTTGCAGGAATTATGACAGTGGTGACAGTTTCCATATTTGCAAATTTTATTTAAACAGAAATAAGCATGAAAGGAAGGCAGAATATGTATATCGGTAATCATTTATCATCTTCCAAGGGCTTTGAAAATATGGGCAAGGAGGCTTTGAAGCTGAATGCCAATACCTTTGCATTTTTTACCAGAAATCCAAGAGGCGGAAGTGCAAAAGCTATTGATAAGGAGGACGCCTTAAAGCTTCAGAGATTAATGGAAGAAAATAATTTTGGCAGGCTGGTAGCCCATGCGCCTTATACCATGAATGTCTGTGCCGCCAAGGAGGATATTCGGGCTTTTTCCAGAAATATGTTACAGGAAGATTTGGAGCGAATGGAGTATCTGCCGGGTAATTATTACAATTTTCATCCGGGCGCCCATGTAGGTCAGGGTGCAGAGGAAGCAATTCCTATGATTGCAGATGCGGTTAATGCAGCTTTAAAGCCGGAGCATCACACTACTGTACTGCTGGAAACCATGGCAGGGAAGGGCTCAGAGGTGGGACGAAGCTTTGAGGAGCTTCGGGCGATTCTGGATTTGATAAGGCTGCCTGAAAAGGTTGGTGTGTGCTTTGATACCTGTCATGTTTGGGATGGCGGCTATGATATTGTGAGCAATTTGGATGGCGTACTTCAAGAATTTGACCGGATTATCGGTATTGAAAAATTAAAGGCAATTCATTTAAATGACAGCATGAATGTGTGCGGCTCCCACAAGGACCGGCATCAGAAAATCGGTGAGGGTGAGATTGGTCTGGAGGCACTTAAGGCTGTGGTAACTCATCCGCTTCTTTCTGATAAGCCCTTTATTCTGGAGACACCCAATGACGATGAGGGATATGCGAGAGAAATTGCCATGATTAGAAGCTTTAGCTGAATAACCTTTGTGACCTTCGCAAATACTAAGGGAGGCGAAGCATTCGCCCAAAAAGATTAGGAGGTCATGGATATGAGTAACATTTCAGAGCTGGATTTACAGAATCTGCGTCATCTCATCGGTGGTTATGACACCACCCACTGCAAAATGAAGGAATATGCTAATCAGGCAACCGATACTCAGATTAAGCAGTTTTTTGAGAAGGGTGCCAAGTCCGCAATGGAAAACAAGCAGCAGTTGATGAAGTTTTTGCAGTAGTGCCGAATTTAAGCGGCAGAATGAGAGGTGAATTATGCAGGAAAAAATTATGGTGACAGATACTCTTGCCGGTATCAATGGAGAATTAACCCGCTATGCGGAGATGATTGCACAGTCGGAGAACAAGGAGTTAAAGCAGACCTTGAAGCAGTTCCGCAATGCCTGTGAACAGTCTCAGGAGGAGCTGTATCAGATAGCCAGAGAAAAGTCCTACTATGTGCCTGCACAGAAGGCATCTGAGGAGGAAGTGGCTCATGTGAGAGGTCTTTTTACACAGGGAACTCTGTAACAGGAAAAACGAAGATGCCCTACGCATGTATGAGCGGCTCGTGCTATTATTGGCGAGCGGCTCATTTTTGTGTTATACTATGGTGGCAGGGTAGAGGTAATACATATTTTTCCCGATGTGGAAGGGGTGAGGTGTATGCATTTTGTTGATACAAAGGGTATTTTGTCCGCTACATGCGGCATGAATATTTATCGTGGCTGTACCCACGGCTGCATCTATTGTGACAGCCGTAGCAGGTGCTATCAGTTTACCCATGATTTTGAGGATATTGAGGTAAAGCAGAATGCGCCCATGCTTTTGGAGGCGGCTCTTCGTTCTAAGCGCAAGAGGTGCATGATTGGAACAGGAGCCATGTGTGACCCCTATATGCACTGCGAAACTGAGCTTGGGCTTACAAAAAAATGTCTTGAGATTATTGATTATTATGGCTTCGGCCTTGCCATACAGACAAAGTCTGACAGGATTTTAAGAGATTTAGAGCTGTTAAAAAGTATTAATCAGAAGGCAAAATGTGTGGTGCAGATGACGCTCACCACCTATGACGAGGGCCTGTGTAAAATTCTGGAGCCAAATGTCTGCACTACAAAAAGGCGCTTTGAGGTGCTTGAGATTATGCGGGAGAACAAGATTCCCACGGTTGTGTGGCTGTCACCGTTACTTCCCTTTATCAATGATACGAAGGAGAACGTGGAGGGTATTTTGGATTATTGTATTCGTGCCAAGGTCTATGGCATTATCTGTTTTGGAATGGGGATGACTCTAAGGCAGGGCAACCGGGAATATTTTTATGAGGCATTGGATAAGCATTTCCCGGGCTTGCGGGAGCAATATCAGCGCAAATACGGATATGCCTATGAGATAACAAGTGACAGGCATGGGGAATTGATGAAGCTTTTTCAGGAAACGTGCAGGAAAAATGGCATTGTAGCTAATGTGGACAGGCTCTTTGAGTATCTGCATGAGTTTCCGGAGAATGACAGGGAATATGAGCAGCTAAGTCTGTTTTAGTAAAGCTAAATTTTTCATAGTAGGTAATTTACAGGTTAGAAAGAGAGAAATTATGAGCAGAAGACATGATATAGAAGGACAGCTGAGTTTATTTGACCTTCCGATAGCAAATGTGGAGGCACAGGAAGAAAAGAAGAAGTCGGCGGCAAAGAAAGCCACATTGGCGGGCAAATTTCCGGAATGCAGTAATTGCTGGTGCTATACCTGTGAGCATAGCACAGTGGGTGGAGGTGCACCGCGTGCATTTATGGACGGGGAGCGCCCCTGCCCTTCCTGTGAGTTCTGTGTAAATGACGGGATTGCTGATGTATGTGTTATCGGCTCGGCCAAGGAGGGCTGCAGCTTTCGGGCGGCAAAGGAAGGGCTGCAATAATTTAGAACGGAAGATATGGGTGGAATATGAAGGTTAGAGTAGAGGAAAATACCAAAGCACTGATGGAGGAAGCGGAGGCTGTCATTTACTGTCATGAGCGCACGGAGGAGATAAGCAGTGTGGAAAATTATATCCGTGGGCTGGGCATCAGGCTGTTGGGAACCTGTGGAGAACAAAGCTGTTATCTGAAACCGGAGGAAGTTTATTATTTTGAAGTTGTGGACGGCAGAACCTTTGCATATTTGGAGGAAAAGGTCTGGCAGGTGGGAAAAACCTTGGAGGCATTGGAAAACATTTTTGGCGGAAGTGCTTCTCTTGGCTTCTTTCGGATATCCAAGGCTTGTATTATTAATCTGCATCATGTGGAGCATTTTACCAGCACCATGGGTAATCGCATCATTGCCACTATGGAGAATGGGGAGCAGGTGATTGTGTCCAGACATTTTGCAAGACTGCTGAGAGCTTATATTAAGGCAGGAAAGGAGCAGACTGATGACTAAATTTGAGAAATGTTTGAAGGTAGAGATTGAGGTTGAGGTTGTTGCCTGTACGCATATTGTTGTAATGCTTTTTGTGTATGCTGCGGAGAAATTTTTTGCAGGAGACGGATATGTGAGCTTTTGGAATATTGTTCAAATGAGTATTTTGGGATATGCATTTTCATGGTTTCAGCGCATGCTTTTCCGAAAAGAAAAAATATATACACAAAAGGAATATTTGTGTCGGGCAATTTGTTGGTGTATCATCCCCTCCATTCTGACATTGGTGTCAGGAACATTGCTGAAATGGTTTGCAGGGCTTCATATAGGCTTTTCAATTTTCTTTTATGTGCTGATGCTGGTGTACTATATTCTATTTTGGATTTTCCTGCAACTCTTCTATAGAGAGGAGTCACAGTCACTGAATGAGTGGCTGCAGGATTTCAAGCATAAAGCTAACCAGGAATAAGGTTTGAGGAAAAATCAAGGAAGAGTGTTGATTAAATATGCACAGACTTCCTCTTCTGTAAGCAGGATTGGCTCCGAAAATAGCAGCTTATCGCTGTAAACAGAGCATACATATTCATTTTGACTCCATGTCTTAAAATGGGGCGATAACTCGGACGACAGGGTGTTGATATCGGAAAGTCTTGTGGCAAGTCCGATTCCCAAATACTTTGTATACGCTTCCTTTTTTGTCCAAATTTCAAAAAAACGTCTGTTGCTCACAGACAGATTCCCATTCTGAACATATTGCATTTCCGACTCGTGGAACACCCTTTTCATGACAGAGAAGGGTGCTTCCCGCAGCTTCTCAATATCTGCTCCGATTTTTCCGGTGTCAGTGATGGCACAGAGTATGGCACTGTGGGTGTGAGAATAGCTAAAATCATAATCAGGGGCATTTTTTATAGTAGGCTTGTGGTGCTCCGGATAGCAGAATTCTAAATCCCATGGGGGAGTGCCGGTAATCTGACTAAACCCCATACGGCTTAAGACCTCCGCATAAAGAGAAAGCTTTTTGTCAAGCGCAGAGCGATATCTCAGAACCTTTTCACGGCGTGTCTCCGAGGTCAGATTTAAAAGGCGGGAATCTCTGCTGCTTATGGCAGGCTCTGTAATTGGTAAAAAATATATATACATACGAAATCCTTCCTGATAAAGTGATGCGCATATTGTAACAGTTTAGTCATGTCAGGCATTCGCCCTATGGAAATGATTTTAGCATTTATACAGAAAAATGCAACTTATCATGCATAAATGACCTGTTACCCCCTGTGGGGTTGCTCTTAGCACTATGGGCGAAGTATAATTACATTAGCTTATGAGAGAAATTGCCCATATGGGCTGAAAAGGAGGACTATAAAGGAATGAGTGAAGCAATACAATATGCTATCAGCACACAGGGCTTAACCAAAAGCTATGGAAAAAACCGAGGTATTATTGATATCAATCTACAGGTGAAAAAGGGAGATTTTTTTGGCTTTATCGGACCTAATGGTGCGGGAAAATCTACTACTATCCGTTCTTTATTAGGCTTGATTACTCCTACCGGAGGAGAGGCAAGGATATTGGGTATGGAATGCGGCAGGAGCAAGACGGAAATTTTGGAAAAGGTGGGTTATATGCCATCAGAAAGCTGCTTTTACGATAGAATCAGGGTAAAGGATATGATAAAGCTGGCAGCAGATTTGAGGGGAAAGGATTGCAGTAAGCAGGCGGCAGAGCTTTGTGAGCGACTACAGCTTGATACCCATAAGAGAGTGAATGAGCTTTCATTAGGTAATCGGAAGAAGGTAAGCATTGTCTGCGCCCTGCAGCATGAGCCGGAGCTTTATATTTTAGATGAGCCTACCTCGGGCTTGGATCCTCTGATGCAGCAGGAATTTTTTGAACTGCTAAAGGAGCGCAATGATAGGGGAGCCACGATTTTTTTGTCCTCCCATGTTTTGAGTGAAATTCAAAAGTACTGTAAGAATGCTGCCATTGTCAAGGAGGGCAGGCTGATTCGGGAAAGCAGTGTTGAGGAGCTTTCCCGGAGCAATGTTAAGAGGGTACAGCTTACTACCCCTCAGGGTACGGAAAGCTTTTTGTATCAGGGAGGCGTGCGGGAGCTGCTAGCACAGCTTTCTGAGAAGGAGCTTTTGGATTTAACCATTACGGAGCCGTCTCTGGACGAGGTGGTTATGCATTATTATGAATAAGAGAGGTGTGTGGAGATGACATTATTTTTACATGAATGGAAACAGAACAGCAAAATGTTTTTGATATGGACTGCAGTAGTGGCGGGAATGACCTTTGTGTTTATGATGATTTATCCTCAGATGGCAGGGCAGGTGGAGGAGATGACGGACATTTATGCTAATTTGGGCAGCTTTTCCGCAGCCTTTGGTATGGATAGGATTAATTTTGCCACACCCCTTGGCTTTTACGGAATAGAAGCAGGAGCCATGATTTCCATTGGCGGTGGTATGCTGGCGGCGTTGCTTGGAGGAGGCATTCTCTGTAAGGAAGAGGGAAATCATACGGCGGAGCTTTTGTTTACCATGCCCCATAGGAGAGAGGCTCTCACCCTGTGGAAGGCGTTGGCGGCAGGAACTATGATTATTGCTTTTAATCTTGTGTGTGTACTGTCAGGTATAGCAGCCTTTGCCTGCATTGGCGAGGAACTTCTGTGGAAGGAATTTTGCCTCTATCATACGGCACAGCTGTTGATGCAGCTTGAAATAGGTATGCTTTGCTTCTGTATTTCAGCCTTTTTGCATCGAACCTCCATGGGGGTGGGAATTGGCGTGTCAATGACCTGCTATTTTCTTCAGCTGTTTGTGAACATCACTGATAAGGCAGCCTTCTTAAAATATGTTACTCCTTATTATTATGCAGATGCCGCTAATATTTTCCCCACGGCAAGTATAGAATGGAAGCTTGTGGCATTGGGAATGGCTTATGGTATTGTGGCGATGGCAGCCGGAGTGTATTATTACGCAAGGAAGGATTTACGGTAATTGCACAAGCATTTCCATAGGGCGGGCGCCTGACATGAAATTAACTGTCGACAAAATGATAAGGTAAAGATTTCCCTTTTTTATGTTTTAGTACTTGACAAAAGCTTATGCACCACATATACTTTGAATATCAAACAATTTGAAACTTTGAATAAAGGAGAATACAAAGATGTTAGAGAGAGTAACAGAAATTATTAAAGAGCAGTTGAATTTAGAGGATGTGGAGATTACTGAGGGTTCCTCTTTTAAGGAGGATTTGGGAGCAGATTCTTTGGATTTGTTTGAGCTGGTAATGGCCTTCGAGGAGGAGTATGGTATTGAGATTCCTGCCGAGGATTTGGAGAAGATTGCAACTGTTGGAGATATCATCGAATATATGAAGAGCAAGGGTGTCGAGGCATAGGAGTAAACGCAGAGCAGCGCTTGCCGGACTGTAACGTATGTGAAGGGCGTAAAATGAAGATTTTACGCCTTTTTAATCGAATGGAGGCGGTCACTGTAGTGGCGCGTCGGGAAGAATTGAAAAGCAAGAGAACCGGAAAGGGTAGGAGATAAATTGTGAAGACACGAATTACCGAATTACTTGGAATAGAGTATCCCATTATTCAGGGCGGAATGGCATGGGTGGCAGAGTATCATCTGGCAGCAGCCGTAGCCAATGCCGGAGGCTTAGGACTGATTGGTGCAGCCAGTGCGCCGCCGGAGGTTGTCAGAGAGCAGATTCGCAAGGCAAGAGAGCTGACGGATAAGCCCTTTGGAGTCAATGTAATGCTGATGAATCCTAACGCGGACGAGGTGGCACAGGTTATAGTGGAAGAGGGCGTAAAGGTTGTGACCACCGGTGCAGGAAATCCTGCAAAATACATGGATATTTGGAAGGCGGCAGGCGTAAAAGTGATTCCCGTGGTGGCAAGTGTAGCAATGGCAAAGCTGATGCAGCGTGCCGGAGCGGACGCGGTTGTGGCAGAGGGTATGGAATCAGGCGGTCATATCGGTTCCGCTACAACAATGACGCTGGTACCTCAGGTGGTGGATGCGGTTTCCATTCCTGTTATTGCAGCTGGTGGTATTGCTGACGGAAGAGGCTTTGCAGCGGCATTTATGCTGGGAGCGGAAGCGGTTCAGATTGGAACACGTTTCTGTGTGGCAACGGAGGCAATCACCCATGAAAAATACAAGGAACGTATTATAAAGGCAAAGGATATTGATTCAGAAGTGACAGGTATGTCACATGGGCATCCTATCCGCTGTATCAGAAACAGTATGACAAAGGAGTATTTACGTCTGGAGAAAGAGGGAGCCGGCTTGGAGGAGCTGGAGCATCTTACTTTAGGCTCTCTTCGCAAAGCGGTTATGGAGGGTGACGTGGTAAACGGTACTGTTATGGCAGGACAGATTGCAGGCTTAATTAATAAGACGCAAAGCTGTAAGGACATTATTCAGGATATTATGAGTGAGGGCAGAAGGCTGTTGGGAAGATAGAGTGAGCAGGTATGCTTTGGAATGGAGGAAAAATGAGTAAGACAGCATTTATATTCCCCGGACAGGGGGCGCAGTATGTGGGTATGGCAAAGGATTTTTACGAGAACTTTCCTGTGTGTCGTGAGATTTTTGAACTGGCGTCCAAGGCGGGCGGTTTGGATGTGGCGGCATTGTGCTTTGAGGAAAATGACAATATTAATATTACGGAATATACTCAGATAGCTATGCTTACCGCTGAGGTGGCAATGTTAAAGGCGGTGGAGGAAAAGGGCTTTCATGCGGACGTAACTGCGGGCTTAAGCCTTGGTGAGTATGGTGCCTTAGCCGTGAGCGGTGTTATGGAGCTTGAGGATATTTTCAGGCTCGTGCGTAAGCGCGGCATCTACATGCAGGAGGCAGTACCCACAGGTGGTGCCATGACGGCGGTGCTGGGCTTGGATACTTCAGTAATTGAACGTGTCTGTGGGGAAATTCAGGGTCAGGTCTCCATTGCCAATTACAACTGCCCCGGTCAGATTGTGATTACCGGCGAGGAGAAGGCTGTGGCTAAGGCAGCGGAAAGCTTAGCGGAGGCGGGAGCAAAGAGGTGTGTACCCCTTAAGGTGAGCGGTCCCTTCCATTCCCCCATGCTTGCAGGAGCGGGCGAGAAGCTGGGAGCAGAGCTGGAGAAGGTAGAGCTTCACGATATGAGGGTGCCATATCTTGCAAACGTAACCGGTGATTATGTGAACGATAAGGCGCAGGTGAAGGAGCTTTTGAAAAGACAGGTGGCTTCCTCCGTTAAGTGGCAGCAGAGTGTGGAGCGCATGATTGCGGACGGTGTGGACACCTTTGTGGAAATCGGACCCGGCAAGACCCTGTCAGGCTTTATGAGAAAGATAAATAAAGACGTTAAGGTACTAAATATTGAGAAGGTAGAGGATTTAGCAAAGCTTGATGAGCTTGTCTAAGCAAATGGGCGTAAAGGAGAGGCAATTATGTTATCAGGAAAGGTAGCTCTTGTAACCGGCGCAAGCAGAGGAATAGGAAGAGAGATTGCGCTTACTCTTGCAGGGTATGGTGCGACGGTAATTGTAAATTATAACGGTTCTAAGGAAAAGGCAGAGCAGGTAGTGGAGGAGATTGCCGCACAGGGTGGTTGTGCCGAAGCAGTTCAGTGTTCTGTGGCAGACTTTAACGCCTGTGGTGAGATGATTCAAAATATGCTGGCTAAATATGGTCACATTGACATTCTGGTGAATAATGCAGGCATTACAAAGGATAATCTGGTGATGAAAATCAGCGAGGAGGATTTCGATGCGGTGTTGGACACCAATCTGAAGGGAACCTTTTGTACAATTAAGCATATGTACCGAGCTTTTTTAAAGCAGAAGTCTGGGCGTATTATTAATTTGGCAAGTGTCAGCGGACTTTTGGGAAATGCAGGGCAGGCAAATTATTCGGCAAGCAAGGCGGGCATCATAGGTCTGACAAAGAGCGTGGCAAGAGAGCTGGCAAGCAGGGGCATTACGGTAAATGCAGTGGCACCGGGTTATATTGACACTGATATGACTCAGGCAATGACGGACACTGCCAAGGAGGCTGTGCTTTCCCAGATTCCCTTAAAAAGAGCTGGAAGTCCTAAGGACATTGCGGAAATGGTGGCATTTCTGGCAAGTGACAAGGCTTCGTACATAACAGGTCAGGTTATTTCCGTAGACGGCGGAATGTATATGTAGGATACAGACAGAATGGAGGAAAATATGAGCAGACGAGTAGTAGTTACCGGTATGGGAGCGATTACGCCCATTGGTCTTAACGTAGAGGAGTTTTGGGCAGGCATCAAAGCCAACAAAATAGGTTTTGCGCCTATCACCAAATTTGATGCATCAGAATACAAGTGCAAGCTGGCAGCTGAGGTAAAGGGGTTTGAGGGCAAGAATTACATGGACCCCAAGGCAGCAAAGAGAATGGAGCTTTTCTGTCAGTATGCGGTTGCAGCCACTAAGGAGGCATTGGAGGACGCAGGTCTTGATATGGAGAAGGAGGACCCTTATCGTGTGGGTGTTTCTGTGGGAAGCGGTATCGGCTCCCTGCAGGCAATGGAGAGAGAACACAGCAAGCTTTTGGAAAAGGGACCCTCCAGAGTGAATCCTCTTTTAGTGCCTATGATGATATCCAATATGGCAGCAGGAAATGTATCCATTCAGTTTGGCTTAAAGGGTAAGAGCATTAATGTAGTAACGGCATGTGCAACAGGAACCAACTCGATTGGAGAGGCTTTCCGTGCCATTCAGTATGGTGAGGCAGAGGTTATGGTGGCGGGCGGCACCGAGAGCAGCGTGACCCCTATTGGTATCGCGGGATTTAGCGCACTGACAGCTCTCTCCTCCAGTGAGGACCCGGCAAGATGCTCCATTCCCTTTGATAAGGAAAGAAGCGGTTTTATTATGGGCGAGGGTGCAGGCATTGTCATTTTGGAGGAGCTTGAGCATGCCAAGGCGAGAGGCGCTAAGATATATGGCGAGGTAGTGGGCTATGGCTGCAGCAGTGATGCTTATCATATTACTTCTCCTGCGGAGGATGGCGCAGGTGCGGCAAAGGCTATGGAGTATGCGGTGGCAGATGCCGGTATTGCCAAGGAGGAGATTACCTATATTAATGCCCACGGTACCAGCACACATCACAATGATTTATTTGAGACCAGAGCCATAAAGCTTTTATTTGGAGAGCATGCAAAGAATATCAAGATTAATTCCACCAAGTCCATGGTAGGTCATCTCTTGGGCGCAGCAGGGGCTATCGAGTTTATCACCTGTGTAAAGGAGCTTGAAGAGGGATATATCCACCCTACAGTGGGCTACAGGGTGCCTGACGAGGAGCTTGATTTGGATTACTGTAAGGAAGCTGCTACGGGAGAATTTCGGTATGCACTTTCCAACTCTTTGGGCTTCGGCGGTCACAATGCAAGTATACTTGTGAAAAAAGCCGAGTAGAGTGGCGCTTGAAAGGAGCAGAAGATGTCATTATTAACAGCAAAAGAAATTATGGAGATTATTCCTCACAGGCAGCCCTTTATGCTGATTGACACCATAGAGGAGCTTACACCGGGCGTGCGTGCAGTGGGGACGAAATGTGTATCCTACAATGAGCCTTACTTTGCGGGACATTTTCCGAGTGAGCCTGTAATGCCGGGCGTACTGATTGTGGAGGCGCTGGCGCAGGTGGGCGCGGTGGCAATTTTAAGCCAGCCTGAATTTAAGGGAAGAACAGCTTATTTTGCAGCTATTAATTCCGCTAAGTTTAAGAACAAGGTAATTCCCGGCGATGTGCTTCGTCTGGAGACGGAAATTGTTAAGGTAAAGGGTCCTATCGGTATCGGTGAGGCCAAGGCATATGTGGGAGATAAGCTTGCAGTGCAGGCAGAGCTGACATTTGCCATAGGCGGAAAGTAAGGGCACACACAACAGCATTGGCTTGTGTGCACGGATGGGAGTATATATGGATTTGAAACCCCTAAAAATAGGAGATTTAGTTGCAAAAATTCCTGTAATACAGGGCGGAATGGGCGTTGGAATCAGTCTTTCCGGTCTGGCAGGTGCGGTGGCTTTAGAGGGTGGTGTAGGAGTGATTTCCACGGCACAGATAGGCTTCCGCTATCCGACCTTCGATTTGGACCCTATAGGAACCAATCTGAGGGCAATTTCAGACGAGATAAAGAAAGCAAGAGAAATAGCGGCGGGCGGCATTATTGGTGTTAATATTATGGTGGCTACCCAAAAGTACGAGGAGTATGTAAAGGCAGCTGTGGCAGCGGGAGTGGATTTGATTATTTCCGGTGCAGGACTTCCCATGAATCTGCCTGAGCTTGTGAAAAACAGTAAGACTAAAATTGCACCTATTGTATCCAGTGTGAAATCGGCACAGCTTATTATCAGGTACTGGCTGAAAAAATATGACCGACTGCCGGATTTGGTGGTGATTGAAGGCCCGGAGGCGGGAGGTCATTTGGGATTTTCTTATGAGCAGCTTGCTGATTTGAAGGCGCTGGACTATGATAAGGAAATACATGCTATTGTAGAGCATGTGAAGCAATGTGCCTGCGAGAGACAGACTGAGATTCCGGTGGTGGCGGCAGGCGGTATTTATACCAGAGAGGACGCGGAGAGAATGGCGGCGCTGGGAGCAGATGGCGTGCAGATGGCAACACGCTTTGTGACCACCTACGAGTGTGATGCGCCTATGAGCTACAAGCAGGCATATATTGATGCCCGTAAGGAGGATATTACTCTGGTAAAAAGCCCTGTGGGCATGCCCGGACGAGCTATACGCAATGCCTTTTTGGAAAAGGCAGAGAAGGAGCCCGTGCCCCATGGAAAATGCCATTTGTGCGTAAGCACTTGCAAGCCTAATGAGACTCCCTACTGCATCACTGATGCTTTGGTAAATGCAGCAAAGGGTGATATTGACAATGCTCTGTTATTCTGTGGTACAAATGCGTGCAGAGCAGAGAAGCTTGAACATGTGCATGATATTATGCAGGAATTTGCCTGAAACAGTTCAGCCATGCGGAAATGAATGTACAGTTAGTCTGTGGGAGCTTGCTCACTAAGGATAAATTGTACATTCATTTCCATAGGGCAGACGCCCGACATGCAGACGTGGTATTGCAGAGTAGAGATTGAAAGAAACGAGGAACGGCATGACAACCAAAATAATTGGAACTGGAAGCTATCTTCCTGAAACAATAGTGACGAATGATGATTTATCAAAAATAATGGATACCTCCGACGAATGGATTTCCACAAGGACAGGAATTAAGGAGAGACATCTGGTGAAGGAGGAGAACACCACCTTCATGTGTGTGGAGGCGGCAAAAAGAGCCCTTGCAAATGCCAATATGAGTGCGGAGGATATTGAATTAATTATTGTGGGAACCATTACGGGGGACCATGTGACCCCCTCCGCTGCATGTGAAATACAGGCGGCAATCGGTGCAAAGAAAGCAGTTGCGTTTGATGTGAATGCAGCCTGCTCGGGCTTTTTATTTGCACTTCATACTGCACATGCCTATTTACAGGCGGGAATTTACAAAAATGCTCTTTTGCTGGGAGCCGAAACCCTGTCAAAGATTATGGACTGGAGTGACAGAAGCACCTGTGTGCTTTTTGGTGATGGGGCGGGAGCTGCTGTTGTCTGTACAGAGGAGCAGGGGCTGCTTGCCTTTGAACAGGGCAGCGATGGCGCAAAGGGGCATGTACTTGCCTGTCGCAACAGGGTGAACAACAACCCACTGGTAAACAATCCGATAGAATTGGATTATGTACATATGGACGGACAGGAGGTTTATAAATTTGCGGTAAGCACAGTGCCGAAGTCTATCAGCAGGGTGCTGGAAAAGGCTGGGGTTACGGCTGAGGAGGTAGACTATTATGTGCTGCATCAGGCAAATATCCGGATTATTCAGTCTGTAGCAAAGCGTCTGAAGCTTTCTGAGGACAAATTCCCTATCAGCCTTGACCACTGTGGCAATATTTCGGCGGGAAGTGTACCTATTCTTTTGGACGAGATGAATCGTAAAGGAATGCTGAAGCGGGGAGATAAGCTTATTCTTTCCGGTTTTGGGGCAGGTCTTACATGGGGAACGGCATTGCTTGAGTGGTAAGCATTTAAAATTCAGCATAGTATATTCCATAAGCTTTTAAGATAAGTGAGGAATATGCTATGCTGAATTTGCTTTGGGCAGCTATGATTTTGTTGGGGGTAATTTTTGCCGCCTGTACAGGACGTATGAGTGAGGTGACAAATGCAGCTTTGAGCGGCGCAGGAGAGGCGATTTCCCTGTGCATCACAATGGCGGGAGTTATGGCGTTATGGATGGGGCTCATGGAAATTGCTGCAAAGGCCGGTCTCATTGACAAGATGACAAGGGGAATAGGGCCGTTCTTAAGTTTTTTATTTCCCCGTATTCCCAAAAATCACCCGGCAAGAGGCTACATAGCTACCAATATTATTGCTAATGTGCTTGGGTTAGGCTGGGCATGTACTCCTGCAGGACTTAAGGGAATGGAGGAACTGGCGAATCTGGAGCGGGAGAGGGGAAATACCGGATACATGACGGAGGAACGCACTGCCAGCAATGAAATGTGTACCTTTTTAATTCTGAATATTTCTTCCCTACAGCTGATTCCGGTGAATATGATAGCCTATCGCAGCCAATATGGCAGTGCCAATCCTGCGTGTATTATTGCGCCAGCCATTGTAGCGACCCTTATCAGTACACTGGTGGCGGTTGTGTATTGTAAGTTAAAAGACAGAAAATAAAAAATAGAATATTATGCGTGGGTTATATTTGCGGGAAAGAGAAAGTAAAGGATATTCGGAGCAGCTGTCATTTTAGATAAAAGACAATCATAATGTAAGATAAGGGCTTTGTAACATTGGAGATTGACAATGACTATTATGACACGAATGTCGGATATCATTATTCCCATGGTGATTTTCTTTGTAGTGGGCTATGGAATGGTTTCGGGAGTTAAGACCTATGAAAGCTTTTTGAAGGGAGCTAAGGAAGGGCTTAAGGTTGTGATAGATATCATGCCCACCCTAATTGGTCTTATGGTAGCGGTTGGGGTGCTGCGTGCTTCGGGCTTTTTTGAGTTCTTAGGAACGCTGCTGGCACCTGTGACGGAGGCGGTGGGGCTGCCTTCACAGCTGATTCCGCTGTTAATTGTAAAGCTGTTCTCTTCATCAGCAGCAACCGGTCTGGTTTTGGATATTTTTAAAACCAACGGACCGGATTCCTACGCGGGCATGGTGACATCTATTTTAATGAGCTGCACGGAAACAGTTTTTTATACCATGAGCGTATATTTTCTGGCAGCAAAGGTCACAAAGACCCGATACACCTTGACAGGAGCGCTGCTTGCAACCTTGGCGGGAACTGTTGCAAGTGTGTTATTGGCGGGGTGGATGCTGCGTTAGCACGAAGAGTGTGATTTAATATATTGGGGAGAAGAATTCCTTTATATTAGTCCCATGCTTCTTAGCAGGAACAGAAAGGCAGTGAGGGTTATGGAGCTTAGGAAGGTGGTAGCAACTACTACACTGGAGGTCAGCGTACCCTCGTGTCCCATATTCTTTGCCATAATATAGCAGCTTACCGTGGTAGGAGAGCCAAGCATAATCAAAATGGCCACCAGCTTTTCTCCGGTAAAGCCCATGGAGACAGCCAAGGGCAGAAAGATACAGGGCAGAGCCACCAGCTTTAGGAAGGTTGCCACTGCGGTGGGGGCAACCTGTTTTAATGCCTTACGCCCTTCAAAGCCGGCACCCAGACCGATTAATGCCAAGGGGGTGGCAAGAACAGACACATTATTTATGGTCTTAGTAATAATTACTGGGAAGGAAATTTTGCAGGCAGATACAAGCATTCCCAGCAAAATGCCGATAATAATGGGATTGGTGAGTATGCCCTTAACAGAGGACTTTAAGGAAGCCCTATTTAATCCGTGAGCATTGGGACCGGTAAAGGACAGAATCAAAACAGCGGCAATATTATAGAGGGGAACGGTGCCGATAATCATTAGGGGAGCCATACCTGAGGTGCCATAGATATTTTGTATAAATGCAATTCCCAGCACGGCAGCACTGCTTCTGTAGGAGCTTTGAATCAGCTCTCCCAGCTGTGCTTTATTTTTATACAAAAGTCCGGCCAAACACCAGATAACGACAATGCAGCTTAAGGTTACCAAAAAGCAGTACAATACATATTTCGTATCCCATACGCTGTAAAAGTCAGATTCTGCAATATCCCGGAAAAGAAGTACGGGAAGAGTAATCTTGTAATTAAAAGAATTTAGGGTTTTTACAAAGGGTTCATCTACAACATGAAAATTTTTTAACAGATATCCAAGCACCATAACCAAAAAGACAGGTATGGTGGCATTCAGACTGAAAAATAACTGTTCCATAAGGCTCCTCGATTCCGGCAGCACTTGTGCTGCCCTGTTATCTTTCAAGTACTATAGGACACTCATTCGGTTTTGTCAACTATCGGACTTTCCCGAAGAAAGTCATTCTCATGGCTGCTGACAGTGTAAAGAGTGCGGTATTCGGACGGGGAGCAGCCCTTTAGCCGTTTAAAGGTACGGTTAAAGGAGGACAGGCTGGAAAATCCGGATTTCAGGGAAATCTCGGTGATTGGCAGATTGGGTACAATTAACATCTGCTCAGCAGCCTTGATACGTTTGGCACTTAGATAATCGTAAAAGGTCTGATTGGTGTACTGCTTAAATAGTCTTGTAAAGTAAAATTTAGAGAAACAGGCGATGGAAGCTGCCTCCTCCAGAGTAATATTTTCGGAATAATGGGTGTCTATATAATCTAATACCATGGAAAGACGGTTCACCAGCGAGCCTGCCTTAGAGGAGGCTGTAAGTGTGGGAGTGACAGTGTTCATGGTATTCTCACCTATTTTGGCAAAAAAGCTCAGCAGACAGGAATATAGATTCATTTCCTTTGTAATGCTGTTGCCCCAGTAATGCTCAGCAAGCTGCATCATAAGTCGGGCTTCGTCCTCGTAAAAGCCGGGATTTTTATCGTGTGTAATATGTATGGGCTGTCCCAGCAGAGAAAGAATATAGTTAAATCCCGGAAGCTGTGAGAAAAAGTCCAGCTCAAGAAGGAAAATGAACCGGGAGCCTGTGGACGGAGAGCGGAGTGCATGAATATTGCCGGCAGGAATAACAAAAATATCTCCTGCCTCCAAATCATATTGCTGTTGCTGTACGATGGCTGTGTAGCCAGATTCTAACGGCATGACAATTTCCAATGCGGTATGCCAGTGAGGAGAAAAATTGGCATACTGTGTATTATACCAAAAGCGCAGAGAAAGCCCTTTTAAATACTTGGAGGTTTCCAAATCCCCTTCCAAAGAACGCTCATACCCGGGAATCATGTCGGGTTGAATGGTATACTGATGCTTTTGCTTGGAAGTCAATTTGAAAATTTCCTTTGGATTCATAGAAATCTTCCTTTCTGAATGTAGCTTGCGGTAGCGTGTCATTATTACGCAAATATTGTCAGTGCTATCAAATCACAATGGGCAGAATGCACAATTTTTGCAAAATAAAATAGTCAATATAAACAGTGGATATAGGTTTATCATAGCATAAGACATGCTGATTGGCAATAGGCACTAGGCAATAATTGCATAGGTCAAAAAAGAATCATTTTTAGTAGAAAAAGGAAGAGCATTTGTGGTACAATAAGTTTTATGAACGAATATTTTCCAATACTGATAACAATAGTCATAATAACAGCGGTGCTTCTTTTGACTGTGGGAATCGTCATGCTGATGAGGAGAAAATCCACAGGTCAGGACGATATTGACCTGATGGAGGGGCACGATTTTGAAGCCTTCTGTGCAGAACTGCTTCGCAGACATGGATTTATAGAGGTGGAGGTCACAAAGGGCAGCGGCGATTACGGCATCGATATTTTGGCAGAGAAGGATGGTGTAACCTATGCCATACAGTGCAAATGCTATGGAACACCGGTAGGGGTTAAGGCGGTGCAGGAGGCATATGCCGGAAGAGATTATTACGACAGAATGGTAGGAGCTGTGCTGACAAATCAGTATTTCACCGCACCGGCAGTGGAGGCTGCCAAAAGGCTGAAGATACTGCTGTGGGACAGGGGCTATTTAGAAGCAATGATGGAGGAGTAGGAGTGGATATCAGGTCAACCCTAAACGAAGTGCTGGTTAAGCTGTTTCGTGATATTACCACAATCGAAGAGCAGGTCATTAAGACGGGAGAATATAAGGAACTGACCGTAAATGATATGCATGTAATAGAGGCGATAGATGTCAGGGAAGCCAAGAATATGACCTCTGTGGCAAGGGCGCTTTCAGTGACTACGGGTACGCTGACAATCTCTGTGAACGGACTGGTAAAGAAGGGATATGTTGAACGTACCCGTAGTGAGGAAGACCGCAGGGTAGTGTTGGTATCTCTGACTGCCAAGGGGAAAAGGGCTTTTTTACAGCATCAGCGTTTTCATCAGGCGATGATAGCCTCCATAGTGGAGGGCTTAACTGATGAGGAACAGGAAATTTTGGAGCGGGCTCTTCGCAATGTCAATCAATTTTTCCGGACTGTGGATAAGCGACAGGCTCGGCCGTAAGCAGAGCCTCATGCAGGGAAGCAAAATCCGAGGGCCCCATATTCAGATAGAAGGTATGAAAGGCATAATCGGAATAGTCATTACCCCATAGGCTTTTGGCTTCCTCTTTTAGCTCCAGTATTTCCAGATAGCCCAAATAGTACTTTAGGTAATTACAGGGGTTCTCTGCGATATAGGTATATATGGCTTTTGCTGAGGAGACGTCGGTGATGCCGAAGGATTCCAGTATCTTTGCCGTCTGCCCGCAGGAAGCGTTTTCATAATGAATCATGATATCAAGTAAGGAATAAAGGCATAGCTGCATACTGCGGTTATGCTTTTCTAATTGTATGCAGATAGCGTCCTGAGGACGGTTTTGCTCCTGCATCAGGGCAGTGGCATAGTCGAAGGAGATGAATTCCACATAGAGCGCCCAACCCTCCAAATAGCCTCCGTACCATAGAAGCGTGCGAAGCTTGTTCTCGCCATTGTCTAAAAGGTATCTGTTGCAGTATACATTTTGGTAAAGATGTCCGGGATAGCCCTCATGCGCAAGAGTAGTGTAAAGCTCCAAGCCGTTGGGGGAGCTTTTTTGATTTATGTAAATGACATTGTTGTCAGTGTCGTCGATAGGTGTGGTAAGGTAAAAGGCGGGAGCACAGTAATTTTCAAGGCTGGAGGAGATTGCCTTTATCTCCACATTGGGAGACTGCCGCTGTCCGCTGTTTAGTTTTGGAAAATCAGTCTGCATTCTGTCTTGTACGTCAGCCAGCATTGTGGCAGCATTCTGCAAGGGAAGCCTGCAATAATCCTCCGTGGAAATACGTTCTGTGCATTCGGGGTGCTTGGCGGCAATAGTCTTTATGGCCTGGCAGCTTTCCGTCAGCTTGGAGGACAAGAGTGTGGTGATGTCCTGTAAGGAACGGTAGGAGCCTGTTTCTTCAATCAGCAGATGCCTATAATATTCGGCACCATTTGGCTTGGAGGCAAGACCGCTAAGAGGAATGGAATCGTCCTCCAGCACAAACAGCCCGTCTGCCAGTGCTTCATAGGCAGGAAGGAGTACGGTTTTGAGCAGCCGGTTGTTCTGAGATAAAAATCCCAGTGCTTCGTCCTTTGTGATTTCCCCATTATCGTAAAGCACTTGAAGCCTTTCACAAAAGGTGGTTTGCAAAAAGTGGGTTCCGTTTTCCAACTCTTCTTTTGTGACAATCGTGTCACATTGTTTTTTCACCTTTTCCAGACAGGACGCAGGCATAAGAAGTCCGGCAGCAGCTTTTTCCTGTTCGTACAGGAGAAGGGAGTCAAAGTAGTCGTCTGTCTGATTTAACAATGCCAGATAATCAGTAACGTCCCTCTTGCTGCGAAAGGTGTACTCTGCCAGAAGAATGGGAAGCTGTGACTGCATACCCGAGGAGGGAGACAAGGGTTCTTCAAAATAGGGAAAGCGGTTTAGCTCCATGGAATTCTCCAAACGGCGGACGAGCAGCTGATAGGCAAGCCTGTCGGTATCAGAAAGCTTATCGGGGTTGATGGAGCGCAGAGAGGCTAAGGTATTTTCGGTGGCAGCCTGACCTGCCAGACGATTCTGTGAGCTGTAAACAGGAAGCGTGGGGTGATAGCTGTGAATACCAAAATCCTCCGGATGTGCAAGGGTATAATGCATATTCAGAGTGTTGGCGCACATCTCATCTGAAAACAGCGTGGAGCTGATATGTGTGAAACGCTTTTCATCACGCCTGTAGGTGAACAGGAAAATGGTAATTGCCATGAAGGCAATCAAAAAAATACAGGCAAAAAGCACTTGTTTGACGGTAAAACGTGTATGTTTTTTCAATGGACTAAGCAACCTTGCCGATAAATCTATGTTGCTCTATCATATGCACAAAAAGCATAGGGTATGATTTTGGAGAGAATGTTATTGACATGCCGGAGTAGTCTATTTATACTTAATTATAGTATGTTAAACGATTAATATTGACATAGTTAGATTGGAGGAGAAGATGGAAGAAATAATCAAAAATAATATTATGGCAGGAAAAACAATTTTGGGAATTGAGTTCGGTTCTACTCGTATTAAGGCAGTTTTGGTAGACGAGAGCCATGCTCCCATTGCCATGGGAACCCATGATTGGGAAAACCGTCTGCAAAATAATATTTGGACCTACAGCTTGGATGATATTTGGGGCGGGCTGCAGGACTGCTATCAGAGCCTTGTAAAGGACGTAAAGGAAAAATACGGACTTGCGTTGACTAACCTTGGAGCGATTGGCTTCAGCGGCATGATGCACGGTTATATGCCCTTTGATGAGAAGGGAGAGCTTTTGGTACCTTTCCGTACATGGCGTAATACAATGACTGAGGAGGCTTGTAAGAAGCTAGTGCCTGTTTTTAATTTTAATATTCCTCAGCGTTGGAGTATTGCCCATCTCTATCAGGCTATTTTAAGCGGGGAGGAGCATGTAAAGAATATCGCTTTCTTTACTACACTGGCAGGCTACATACACTGGAAGCTTACAGGCGAGAAGGTGCTTGGCGTGGGAGAAGCATCGGGAATGTTTCCCATTGATTCCAAGACCGGTGACTATGATGCCAAGATGCTGGCACAGTTTGACGAGCTGATAGCTGATAAGGGCTTCTCTTGGAAGCTGAAGGATATTTTGCCCGGAGTGCTTAACGCAGGAGAGAAGGCGGGTGTACTGACTGCAGAGGGTGCAAAGCTTTTGGACGTGACAGGAGTGTTACAGCCCGGCTGTCCTATGTGTCCTCCCGAGGGTGATGCAGGCACAGGTATGGTAGCAACCAACAGTGTGGCAGTGAGAACAGGTAATGTATCTGCCGGAACATCTGTATTCTCCATGGTTGTATTGGAGGAGGCTATGTCAAAGGTTCATGAGGAGATTGACATGGTAACAACTCCGGACGGTATGCCTGTAGCTATGGTGCATTGCAACAACTGTACCTCTGATTTGAATGCTTGGGTAAATCTGTTTGATGAATTTGCGGATACCTTTGGCATGAAGATAGACAAAAACGATTTGTACGGTACTCTTTACCGCAAGGCTTTGGAAGCTGATACGGACTGCGGAGGACTTTTGGCATACAACTATTTTTCGGGAGAGCCGGTTACCGGCTTGAACGAGGGCAGACCCATGTTTGTACGCACTCCCGATGCCAAGTTCAATTTAGCTAACTTTATGAGAAGCCACCTCTACAGTGCGCTTGCTACTTTAAAGGTAGGCAATGATATTCTCTTGAAGGAGGAGAAGGTAAAGGTTGATTCTCTTATGGGTCATGGCGGTCTGTTTAAGACTCCTGTGGTAGGACAGCAAATTCTGGCAGCTGCAATGGGAGCTCCCGTAACCGTTATGGACACAGCAAGTGAAGGCGGTGCATGGGGTATTGCCATTTTGGCTGCTTATATGCAGGAGAAGGAAAATGGAGAAAGCCTGTCCGATTATTTGAATAACAAAATCTTTGCAGGGCAGACAGGAACCACCATTGCTCCCAAGGCAGAGGATATAGCAGGCTTTGACAGCTTTGTTAAGAAATATTTGCAGACGCTTCCCGCTGAAAAGGCTGCGGTAGAGGGCTTGCGATAAAGCGTCTGCGGAATGGAGAATAATATGTTAGAAGAATTAAAGAAACTGGTATATGAGGCAAATATGGATTTGCCTAAATATGGACTTGTAACCTTTACATGGGGTAATGTCAGCGCCATTGACAGGCAGAGCGGTCTGTTTGTAATCAAGCCCAGCGGTGTAGACTATGATAAGCTGACGCCGGAGGATATGGTGGTTATGGATTTGAATGGGAATAAGGTAGAGGGTAAATATAAGCCCTCCTCTGATACCCCCACTCATTTGGAGCTGTACAAGGCATTTCCTGAAATCGGCGGCGTGGTACATACTCATTCCTCCTATGCCACAAGCTGGGCGCAGGCAGGACGGAGCATTCCCTGCTATGGAACCACTCATGCGGACTATATTTACGGTGAGGTTCCCTGCCTGAGAGTGCTGACGGCAGAGGAGATTGCAGATGCTTACGAGGAGAATACAGGGCATCTGATTGTCAATGAGTTTAAGCGTATGGGCAAGGACCCGATGGCGGTTCCTGCCGTACTCTGCAAGAATCACGGTCCCTTTGCATGGGGCAAGGACGCTGCGGAGGCTGTTCACAATGCAGTGGTACTTGAGGAGGTTGCCAAGATGGCATATCGTGCGGAGACCATCAATCCCAGAATACAGCCGGCTCCTCAGGAATTGCAGGATAAGCATTACTATCGTAAGCATGGAGCAAATGCTTACTACGGACAAAATTAAAAAAATGCCGAATTTGCAGGGTATCTTGCAAATTCGGCATTTTTTAACAAAAACAGGCAGATAATTTCTACAGGGAGTTTATCCCTTCTCACTGGACGAGACAGCGGATTTATGCTACTATAAATGAATAAGGCATAAAAGCGATGGCCGTATGTAAGCTTACGGCAGAATGGAGGAAACGATGAACAATTTAGAACTGCAAAAACACGCGAATGAAGTTCGCAAAGGCATTGTAACGGCAGTTCACAGTGCAAAGGCAGGACATCCGGGTGGTTCCCTTTCTGCGGCAGATGTGTTTACTTTTCTTTATTTTGAAGAAATGAACATAGACCCCAAGAATCCTGACATGGAAACCAGAGACCGTTTTGTATTATCTAAGGGTCATACTGCTCCCGGTCTGTATTCAGCTATGGCTAACAGAGGATATTTTCCTGTTGAGGATTTGAAGACATTACGAAAGCTGGGTTCTTATCTTCAGGGTCATCCCTGCATTCATATTCCCGGTGTAGATATGTCCTCAGGTTCCTTGGGTCAGGGTATTTCCGCAGCTGTAGGTATGGCACTGGGCGGCAAGCTGGATAATAAGGACTTCCGTGTATATACCATGCTGGGCGACGGCGAGATTCAGGAAGGTCAGGTTTGGGAGGCAGCTATGTTTGCAGGCTTCCGTAAGCTGGATAATCTGTGTGTGATTGTAGATAACAATAATTTACAGATTGACGGACCTATTGATGAGGTTTGCTCTCCTTATCCTATTGATAAGAAATTTGAGGCATTTAATTTCCATGTAATCAATGCAGATGCTCATGATTTTGATTCTCTGCGTGCTGCTTTTAAGGAAGCAAGAGAGACTAAGGGTGTGCCTACCTGTATTATCGTACATAGTATAAAGGGTAAGGGCGTTTCCTTCATGGAGAATAATGTTGCATGGCATGGTACGGCTCCTAATGATGAGCAGTATGCTGTGGCAATGGCTGATTTGGATAAAATCGGTGCAGAATTAGAGAAAGCAGGTGAAGCATAATGGCAGACAAAATCGTAAAAGACACGATTAAAAAAATAGCAACCAGAGAAAGCTACGGTAACGCCTTAAAGGAATTGGCTGAAGAATTCCCTGATTTAGTTGTATTGGATGCTGACCTTGCAGCAGCTACCAAGACCGGTATTTTCAAAAAGGCTTATCCGGAGCGTCATATAGACTGCGGTATTGCAGAGTGTAACATGATGGGCGTGGCAGCAGGCTTATCCTTAGTGGGTAAGATTCCTTTCGTAAGCTCCTTTGCCATGTTTGCGGCAGGTCGTGCATACGAGCAGGTTCGTAACTCTATCGGTTACCCTCATTTGAATGTTAAAATCGGTGCTACCCATGCGGGTATTACCGTTGGTGAAGATGGTGCAACCCATCAGTGTAATGAAGACCTTGCACTTATGAGAACGATTCCCGGTATGGTAGTAATGTGTCCTTCCGATGATATAGAGGCAAAGGCAGCTGTTCGTGCAGCACTGGAGCATGAAGGACCTGTTTATATTCGTTTTGGACGTGCTGCAGTACCTGTTATCAACGACAAGCCTGATTATAAATTTGAAATCGGCAAGGGTACTGTAGTGCGCGAAGGTAAAGACGTAACCATCGTAGCAACCGGTATTTGTGTGGATTCTGCTCTGGGTGCTGCTGAGAAGCTTGCAGCAGATGGTATTGACGCAGAGGTTATTAACATCTGTACCATTAAGCCTCTAGATGAGGAAATTATTATTAACAGCGCAAAGAAGACCGGCAAGGTCGTTACCGTTGAGGAGCATTCCGTTATCGGTGGTCTGGGAAGCGCTGTATGTGATTGCTTATGTGAGAAGCTTCCTACCCCTGTTAAGAAGATTGGTATGCAGGATATTTTCGGTGAGTCCGGTTCCGCGGCTGCTTTGGTTGAGAAGTATGGCTTGGACGCAGCAGGCGTATATAAGAGTGTGAAGGAATTCCTGTAGGGGAAGCTGCTGATTTTTACAGCAGGTATTGTAATCATTCAAATTGTGAGAAAAGCTACAAATAAAGGAGCTTCGGCGTATGTGGTATGACGTACTGCCGAGGCTCCTTTTGGTGTTTGGTGTAAATTATGGTTCGCACAGTTTTGCAATGGTCATTGCTTGATTTCGTCAGCCCAAATAAATGCAAATTTGGATATAATAACTGCAATGACCTCATTGATAATGGCTGCCGCTACGATAGTTCCTTGTACGATAACAGCAAGACTGGAATCAATTCCGTTTAAGGTGGTGGCGGCAATTCCTGTGAATACAAGGGAAACACCCGAATGAGGCAGTAGTGTAAAGCCGAGATATTTTGTAACTGTAGGCGGAGCTTTGGTTATTTTCCCTCCAATATACGCCCCGCCGATTTTACCGATTGCGCGGGAAAGAATATAGACCATAGTAAAAACCCCGGCTCCTGCGATTAAGCGGTAGTCCAGTGGCATTCCGAGATTGACAATCACCAAAACGAGAGACAAATTAAGTATGGTATTATAATTCTTAAATACCGCCTCTGCTTTGCCCTCGGGTATAAGGTTGACTAACGTAGCGCTAAAAGCCATACCTATTAGAATATAATTCAGCTTAAAGGAATGAAACAGCAAGACATCAACTGCAATTCCTGTTGCTGTGGAAAGGCATAGGAAGAACAGCAGTAAAACAAAGCTTAGCTTTTCATTCTTTATTTTTTTGATGATTAGTGATGCTATAAATCCCACACCGATTCCGATGATAAAGGGAAAACAAACGGAGAGAATAATAGCAAGTAGCGATTCTGACTTGGCACCCTTTACTGAGCTGATGATTGATATAACGGTAAAAAACACAACAACGCCTATGACATCATCAATTGCAGCTAATGGTATGAGTGTTTTTGTGACGGGTCCATTGGTATGATATTCATTTACAATAGAAAGCGCTGGGGCAGGTGCAGTTGCTAATGCAATTCCGCCAAATATAAGTGCAAGGTATAACGGAATATCCATATATAGGAACACAGCTCCAAAGACCAAAGAAACAAATAGGAAAGTGCCAAGGGACTGAACAAAGGTGATTCCTATGATTTGTTTTCCGGTTTTAGCAAGCTTTTTGAAACTGATTTCCCTTCCAATCATAACACCGGCAAAGCATTCAAACAGTTTGATGGCAATTTTGTACCAAGTAGCATTTATAATATCGAAGGTTACAATATTGACCAGATATGGACCGAAGACCACCCCTGTAATCAGCCAGCCGAGAATGGCAGGTAGTTTGATTTTTGCTACAATTTTGCCAACGGAAAATGCAATACATACGATTGCAAAAACACATAAAATATTAGTTATCATATTAATCTCCCTTCCAAGGCATTTGAAATATTAGCACATTAATGCCGTTTTCAAACTATTTTTTTCAACATTCCAATGATTATTGAAGAATTGGCATTGCAGGTAATTGCTTTGTCAAATGCTCCATCGATAATCAATTTGTAAATTTCAGCTTTGTCATCAGTCATTCTATTGCAGACATAAGGCTTTATAATATTCCAAATATCCAAATGGTGTTGTAGAGCAAAGGCTCCGATTGCATTATTTAGACAATACTTATTAAAAAGCTCCTTACGAACCATTTTGGCAGAATCAAAATAGTGCAGTAATAATTTTTCTGCTATTTGTTCATCATTTATCTGAGTAGTTTTTTCGATTTCAGCCGTTAAATCAATATAAAATTTTTCGTATATTGCATAGGCGAGGGCTTCCTTGGTAGGAAAATACTTATAGACTGTTTTTTTTGAAATTTTCAGACGTTCAGCTAATGTATCCACAGAAAAGCGCAGACCTTCAAGCTGTAAGCTCCTTATGGATTCTTCTATAATTTTGTTCTTCATAATGGAAACATTCCTTTGAAAATTTGTTTCCATTGTAGCACCCATTTGTTTTATAGTCAAGCTCATAGCTGCAATCTTATAAAAATAGCTGTAACTTAAGAGAATTTTAATGATTTTGTATCATAGTTTGAAACAATTCCGGGTTAAGCTATACTGGAAAATGAAAATATCGGAAAGCTGAAGAGGTTATGAGGGAACAGAATACAAAGGAGAAGGCACCACAGAGAAGAAATGCGGCACAGATGGTGACTATAAGAAGACAACAGGACTATGCCCAAATGGGAGGCAGGCGTAATCCATATTTAGAGAGCTATGAAAAAGCGCGCAAGACCGAAAGCATAAAGCAGCAGTCCCATAGTAGGGGAAGCGATGAAACAGCATTGTCTGTGAGTCGCAGAAGGCGGGCGATGCAGATAAGAAACAAACGCCGCAGACGTATTATAAGGCTTCGGCTGCTGTTTGGTTTGTTGTGCTTTGGCAGTGCTGTGTGGTTACTTACAGTTGTTGTAGGATTTTTTGCTAAGCCACAGATTGATGGCACGATAGCTCCGGGGAAGGTGGCGGGTGTGTTTGAGGAGACATGGGGAGACGAGGTTCAGGGAATCAACAGAGAAGTATATGCGAAACACCCTAGGTGGGAGGAGCAGCTTTTGACCCTCAATGAATATTCCAGACCGGGTGAGGCACTGGAAGAGGTGAAAAATATTTTTGTGCATTACACGGCAAATCCCGGCACCAGTGCAGCACAAAATAGAAGTTATTTTGAACAGCTCAAGGATACGCATGAGAGAAGTGCCAGCGCACATTTTATCATAGGCTATGAGGGGGAAATTATTCAATGTATTCCCCTTGATGAGATTGGCTATGCGGTGCAGACAAGAAACTATGACTCTATTTCAATAGAGTGCTGCTATTTGGCAGATGACGGCTCGTTTACTCAGGAGACTTATGATTCACTGCTTGCGTTGTTGAAGTGGTTGATGGAGGCATACTCTCTTGATGCGGAGGACATTCTGCGGCATTATGATTGTGGGGGCAAGAAATGCCCACTGTATTATACGGAGCATGAGGACGCTTGGGAGAGATTAAAGAAGGAGGTAAGAGAGTTGTAGCAGCATATTACAACTGATATGTAATGACCTCTTGTCAAGTACAAATTAACAGAAATCACCACAAAATATTATTTAATTGTCTGAAGGCACCCTGAAAGAGCCTCGGAGTATCAGTTCCCGGCATTGG
>Ga0129312_1000327_pt1 | contig 44174 bp, 44 predicted proteins | sample O827metagenome_FD_94434 | JGI IMG/M metagenome (GOLD analysis project Ga0129312, IMG submission 94434) | Orangutan group fecal microbial communities from Wisconsin, USA - O827 metagenome | ecosystem: Host-associated > Mammals > Digestive system > Large intestine > Fecal | place: USA: Wisconsin... | reverse complement strand
CCATCCACCGTCTGTGGCAATCCGAATACTGCCTCCGTAGATGCATTTTCATCTGCCAGCAGCTGTCCCAGCCGGTCATAAAATGCTTCCATCGGTGACTGCTGCGGTGGATAGACCATAAATGAGAAGCTATGTATTGCTTCTGCCCCTTCGTACTCTAACGTGGCAGTCGCCGCTACGAGCGTCCCCCGCTCCGTCAATGCATCACGCTGCAGCTCACCATTCAGATTGACCGCCTCATAATTATCCAGTGTCCAGCTGACGCTCACCCTGCCGTCTAAGACATCCGACGACAGTTCTACCGGATGCGTGATCCGATCCATCGATTTATTTTCGCCCAGAAATATCTGTTCCACTTCCTCAGCCGCCTGCTCAAACAGTGCTTCCAGCTCCTGTCTGGTCAGATGACGGTTCTCCACGACGATCCGGTATGGCTCATGAATCTCCAGATCATCTACCTGAAGTTCATATTCCTGCTCGATCTCTCCGCTTCCCGGCTCCGGCCGCCGGATCGTATCATCCGATACTGCTGCCTGCTCCTTTTGACTATTCACAGCCAAGAGCAGACCCATGCCACCGCTGATCATCAGTATAAGTGCATAGATACCCCATGTTTTGCGCACTCCTTTCCGGATGCATATGAGATATAAGACTGCACCGGCTGCCACAAAACAAGCACATATATACATGACGTCTCCTTTCCGGTCCTGATCCCGGATTCCCATATCTGTATAAAATTTCCGGATATTTTCTATATCTGCAGGATCTGCCCCATCATATGTTCTGAGAGGGCATATGCGATCAGATATACCCCCAGACAGGCACTCATCACACAGATCCCGGCCGGATTCTGGTACAACACATCAAAATATCCCGGCGACGTAAGCTTCAGGTACAACAGGATCCCCATCGGCATGAGATTCATGATCCGGCTCTCCAGACGTCTGGCTGCCAGATCCGCCTGCAGTTGCAGCTGCAGATCGATCTTCTCTCCGATCTGTCCGGCTGTCTTGCGGATGATCCCGATAAAATCCCCTCCGGTCCGCTTTGCAAAGAAAAATACCTGACAAAAATTATTTACATCTTCCATGTCACTGCGCCGTGCAAAGTCACGCAGCAGCTGCTCTAACGGTACATTCATCGCCAGATGCGCCAGCATATGCTGCAATTCCTGCACCATCAGTGCCTCCGGTCCATACATCTGTACCATCTCACTGCGCGCCTCACGCCACGCATTCTCCACCGAATATCCTGCGTTTAACGCCGCTGCGACAGCGAGGATCGTCTCCTTAAACTGCAGACACAGTTCCTGCTTCTGCCGCTGCAGCAGCTGTCTGGCACGGATCTTCAGATAGATCGGATAAAACGGCACGATCAGCCCCAGCGCCAGCCAGGAATGGTAGAACAGATCGCTCACCAGCAGGATCAACAGCATCGCTTCCAGAAAATAGCGGATGCGCTCACGCGCACAATAGTGATAGGTCCGATAATCACGCAAGCTGTTCCTCCAATCCGGCAGCCGACAGCTTTTCTCTATGTATCAGTGAATTCTGCCGCCTCCATCTGCCCACGATCCTGCCGTCTTCTTCTCCGGTCTCTTCAAAATGATAGAGCGGATTCAGACGGATCTCCCCCTGTGTCATTCCATCCAATTCCATGATATCGAGCACTTTTCTCGTCCGGTCACGCAGCCTGCCCAGATGAACCAGCACATCGATCCCGGATGCGATCTGCGCACGGATCGCGCTGACCGGCAGCTCCATGCCCATGAGCACCATCGTCTCCAGACGGCGCAGCATATCCTGACAGGAATTGGCATGCCCCGTGCTCAGGGATCCGTCGTGTCCCGTATTCATCGCCTGCAGCATATCCAAAGCCTCCGCACCTCTGCATTCTCCGACAATGATCCGGTCCGGCCTCATACGAAGCGCTGTGCGGATCAGCTGACGGATCGATATCTCTGATACATTCTCCAGATTGGACACGCGCGTCTCAAGCCGCACGAGATTGGCGATCCCGCGAAGCTGCAGTTCTGCGGAATCCTCGATCGTCACAACACGTTCATCCGACGGAATATAGCCGGATAAGGCATTTAAAAACGTCGTTTTCCCTGAACCGGTGCCTCCCGACACAAACACATTGTAGCCTGCGGTCACTAATGCCCGCAGTTCGTCCGCCATCTGACCGGACAGGGAACCGATCCGCAGCAGATCACTCATCTGCATCGGCTGTGCAGGGAATTTGCGGATCGTGATCACTGATCCATCGATCGCGACCGGCTCCAGCACAATATTGACGCGGGATCCGTCCCGCAGTCTGGTATCTACGATAGGTACCGACTCATTCACCATGCGGTTTCCGGCAGCTACGATCGACTGTATCACATCCTCTAATCTGTCTCTGGACGCGAATTGCTTGTCCCAGCTGTAGATCCTGCCGCATTTCTCATAAAATACATGTTCATATCCATTGACCATGACCTCTGTGATCTGTGGATCATCTATCAGCTCCTGCAATACATCCAGACCCCTGAGCGCATGAAATACCTGTTGTCCGGCTGCTTCTCTCGTATGCAGGGACACCATCGGTGACAGGTGCTCCATGATCACCTCATCAATGAGTTCCCACAGTTCCTGATCTGTAAGCTCCCGCGATACGTCCATCCGCTCCAGAACTATTTTTTGCAATGTCTGTGTATATTCCTGCATAATCCCTCCTTTCGGATACAGATATCATTCTCTGTTCTCCGGCTTCCTGCCATCAAGATATTTCCGTATAAAAGCTGCCATCTCGCCAAACATCAATTCTTCATACATGGACTCTTCCATGGAAAAACTGCCGCTGATCGCAGGCATCGGTATGATCTTCAGACCGGAGTGTTCTGCCTGATCACACTCCAATCCGAGATCCTCCAGCAGGCGGGACTGCGCGCGATCGTACAGAATACCCTCCCGCTGGAGACTATATATACAGCTGCAGCTGTCATATACCGCCCGAAGGAAGCTGGGTCTGCATGGCAGATTCACCACGATCAGCCCATATTCGCTTTCCTGCAGCAACTGCTGTAACAGCTGTGTCAAGTCTTCTCCCGTCAAATCTTCCAGATCCATCTGTACACGGACCGGCGGAATATAGTCCAGCGACCTGCATGTCCGGCGAAATGCCGGTATGATGCTTCCGATCGGCCGTGCGTGTTTGTGCAATTCATAAAAGAGATCTCCCACGCTATGATCTGTGACATCAAAAAATCCATTGTAATAGGTAAAATCCAGATACAGCGTGCGCACCTGTTCTGACCGCAGCAGGCTGTATACGACTGCAAACGCGGTCTGCTGGTCATACGCATGTGGTGAGCACACCGCTACCAGTTCCTTGTTATAATTCAACGCCCGTAATGCGCCCGGCAAAACGATCTGCCGTTCTAATGACTGCCGGTACAACTCGCGGATCACTGCGTCTGCCGGCTGATACGGCGAGATATACCCTTCACCCAGCCAGAACAGACTGACGTCCTCATGGGCTGCCGCTTCCTGCCCTAATGTATCCCGGTAAGAGATCCCTGCCAGACCCACGGATGCCCCGGAGCGGTATAATGCCTCCCAGCTGTCACATACGACCGGCTGCAGACCGCAGCCATGCAGCATCAGGTAAGTGCCAAGACCTTCTCCGATCTCCCGATCTAAAATTGCCAGTTTTGTCTGTATACGCCACACCTCCTTTACGACGAAAAACTCTGTGTGAAATCAATTGAAAAATTACTCAGAATGCTATGATTTTCCAGAACTAAGATCTGATAGATTGTATGGTGATTATAGATGAGAATAGAAAAGCTGTCCATGTAGTATCACGAAAATTATTTTTTTCGCGATACTACAGGTTCATGTACAGTAATATTGCATAAAGCATCCCATAACCCCCGATTCCAAGGGTTCCGACCGTGAGAAGACTCCATAGATTCAGTCCCACAAATACGCCGATCCCTGCGGATGCCAATGCACTGTTCGTCACCATGATCGCAAATGTCCCCACGATCATCCTTACCAGAAAATGCAGTAAAAATGCAGCTTTCCGGCGCATGATACCGATGACGAGCACTGCGATAGCGGCTGCTAAAATGAGCAGGATACCAGTCGATGTGTCCATTTGTGTCCTCCTGTCTGCTTTGTACCAATTTACTCTGATTTTTGTAAAATATGCCTATATTTGCATAATCTCCCAGTTTGCTGCTTACAATAAAAGTATCAAGTATCTAAGGAGGTTTTTCCATGCTGCATTTATTCCACCAGCCGACGTCACGACATGATAATCCTCACTATACCGTCCTGTTGGACGACCTCGAACGCACAAAACGGGAACTTGAGCATGTCTATTCTGCTTTTTCCAATGTCACGGAACCGGACCTGATCGATGCTTATATCTATCAACTGAATTCCGCTCAGCTGCGCTACCGTTTTTTGCTAAACTCCGTGAAAGAATATAAATAATATCTCCGATTTTCCGGCACTAAAAAAGAGAGGTATCCCTCTCTTTTTTCCACTGAGTGGAATTTTTGCTGTATTAAGAAATTATACTAAAAATCCACGGCTGTTACTGCTGCCATCGTAGGCAGATTCATTTAATGCATGTTTTCCGTAGGTATATCCCGCATATACTGTCTCTGCATTATGCATAACCGGCGCGGAAGTATCCTCCGCCGCGATCTGCGCAAACGCATCATACAGCCTGGTCATCACGTTTCTGGCATTTGAGATCGGCTTCTTTTTGTGTGTCGCCAATGCCAGCGCGATCTGTCTGCGGCTGTAGGTATAAAGCGGATATAACTGTTTTGCCAGGTCATATGTAAAATCCAGCGAATCCTGCAGTCTCACGAGCACTGCGTCTGCATGCCGGATCGCCATCCGGTAAGGCTCCCCGCCGAGTTCATATGCTTCTAACGCATCGTCGAGGTAAGCAAAAAAGATCTCATACTGGATCACGATCATCTCGCTCGAATTGCACTGCGTCAGTCTGCGGGTGAATTCTTTTTTCTTTTCATCTGTCATATCGTATCATCCCCCGACATCCGGACTACTGCAGGAGCTGCAGAATCTGCTGCGGCATATCATTCGCCTGTGTCAGAACAGAGATTCCCGCCTGATCCAGCACATTCATATTCGAATACGTGGACATCTCCTCCGCCATATCCGTATCCATGATACGTGAGATCGCTGCTTCCATGTTCTCTTCAGTTCCTTCCAGACTGCTCACTGCGTAGTCCAGCCGGTTCTGATAAGCTCCGATACGTGATCGCACCGCGCTGACCTGCGCGATCGCATCATCCAATGCCACAATTGCTTTATCTGCGCCACCTTTACGGACCACATCCAGATCATCGATATACAGCGCCTCACAGGTCACTGCGGGGATCCGCAGATCGATCACCTGATTCTCATGTGCTCCGACCTGAAGCGTCATGCTGCCAATCTCGGTCATCTCCAGATCGATCGTGGCTTTTCCTCCGTTTTGCGTTGCTTTTTCCAATACTTTCTGATAATCCTGCTCCGGATCGATCTCAAAGATCATCTCAAATCCGTTCAGATCACGGATCGTCACCCTGGTACCATCGGTCAGACAGGTCGCTGTTGACGTAAAGCCCTCACCATATGCGACCGGGTTTCCATTCGCGTCCTGCTTCTGGTCTGTATCACGGATCAGGCTGATACCGACATCCTTTCCCTCCGGCACTTTTCTGTCAACATCCAGTATCTGGGCACCGAGTACCGTGCCCTCGATCTTCGCACTCTTACCGTAGTCTACACTCGTCAGATCGTAAGTGTCTGCTCCATTTTTCCTGACAGTGACTCCTGCGAGTTCGCCGAGCTGTTTGAGTTTCTCATAGATCTCATCCTGTGTATCGGTCTTTAAGATCTCTACCGAACAATCATTGAGTTCCACGACACCTTCCTGTCCGGCTGTGACCTGCAATCCATTGTAGGTCGCCTGCTGCGGCAGCTGTGTGACGTCGAATTTATAATTTTCTGCTGAGACATTATCCGAAGTCTGGAAATTGCGGACATAGGTTCCCGCCAGTTCTCCGTTTACACTGGGGAAAATACGGAAATCCTGTGATCCATCCAGTAATGCCTTGCCGTTAAACTCCGTATCTGTCGCGATACGGTCGATCTCCTCCTGAAGTGCCTCGATCTCCTTCTGACAGGCATCCCGGTCTTCAGTGCCCATCGTATCTGTCGCGGACTGCACTGCCAGCTCGCGCATACGCTGCAGCATGGCATGTGTCTCATTTAATGCGCCGTCTGCGGTCTGCATGACGCTCGCGCCATCCGCTGCATTCCGGCTGGACTGATCAAGTGCCTTGATCTGTGCACGCATTTTATTGCTGATCGCCATGCCCGCCGGGCTGTCCTTCGCCTTATTGATCTTGTATCCGGAAGATAACTTCTCGATAGACGCTGTCAGCGAATTCTCTGTCCGGTGAAGCTGTGCATTGGAGATCACAGCGGATATATTCTGATTTACTTTCATGTTCGCACCTCTTGATTTTCTCTGTGTGCTTCCCTGCTTTTATACCTTTTGCCGGCAACGATCCCTGTCACCGCTCATTTCTACAACTTATATCGGCCGGTCAGGACGCTTTCGTTATCCCTTCCTGTAAAAAACGAACGACTTTTTCCGCTATATCATACAGCTCGCTCGTCTGGATCTCCCGCGTCTGTGCGTCCGGTTCACCCGCATCCGGGACATCTGCCAGCTCGAACCCGGCCAGATCCAGATGTCCACTGTAGACCGCGTGGATCTCATAATTATCCACATCTGTATCATCAGCTGCCAACAATTGTGCCATACGCGGCAGTTCCTGCTGCAGACGGTCAGCACCCGCTCTGGAATCCGATGCAAAATACCCCTTTACGCCACGATCTGTGGATTGCAGCTCCGCAGCAACCCGTCCGTATGATTCACTGTCCATCGTGACCCGTACACGGCCCTTTTTCTCACTGGATCGCACGATCCGGACATTGATCCCTGTCACGCCATCACTCGTCAGGATCGGGATCTGGTAGCGTTCTTCCCTGGCCAGCTGTGCGCCCAGCTGCAGCTGTGCAGTCATCATCTGATACTGTCTGACATCCAGGCGGGTCATTCCCTCACGCAGTACGGTCTGTCCACAGTGTTCTGCGACCTCTGCCAGCGTCTGCTGTGCATCTGCCAGTTCTTCCGGCGTCTGCGCATGCTCGCCTATTTTATGCAGGATCTCTTCCTTGGCCTTTGCGATCTCTCCCAACAGCTCATCCTTTGTCGGGCGTTCAAGGATCTCATCATCTATGCGGTCGATCTGATCCGTCAGCCCGAACAGCCGCCGCAGGGCATCATTTGGATTACTCAGCATCTGCTGCATCGCGAGCACATGATTGACTGTCACCGGCACACCATACGTCTCCAGCATCTCATATGCCTGTGTACTGCATGCGGCTGCCTCCTGCATCCGCTCGAGCGCTTCCGGGCTGCTCTCTGCTGCATCATCCGGCTCCGGTGCCTGCTGCAGATACTCAAGCAGCTGCTCCGGTGTCATTTCCTGCCACTTCTGATTCTGACCGGATAACAGATCCGTGAACTGCTGCGGCTCCTGCGCGATCTTTTGCACTTCGCGGAAGCATTCCGTCTGATATGCCGATAAGATCTGATCCGAGATAGATGTTCCATTGCTCTTTTTATCCACTCCGCCAAACTGATCATCTACGGTGTATTCCATACCGCTCTTTCTGCCGCTGCGCACAGCGCGCAGCAGATTCTCCATCGTGACCGGAGCTCCCTGCTGTACAAGTGCACCGATCACAGCGCCATCACCGGCTTCCACCTGATGGATCAGACGGTATATACCGATATAGGAATCCCTCTCCTCCTGTGAGATGGAATGATTCTGCTCTAATTTCCACAGATATTCACTAAATTTTGTCAGATCATCTGCGCCGCCGATCTCCAAACGGATCGCCTGCGCCTGCTCATTCAGTTCATTCATATCCATCTGCAGCGGATTGATGCCGTCACGGATCATCTCACGCACGACTGCGGGCTTTAGACTATCGAATGCCTCCTGTACCTGCTGATCTGCGAGTTTCATCTGTGTGACGGAATCCGGCGTGATCTCCATCTGATTATAGGCCAGGATACGCACTGCACGCGCATTTGCCTTCGTCGGTTCCATGCCGATCTCCTGTAAGATATCATCCACATTCCGGAATGCCTTGCTGATCGAATCACCCATATCGCTGCGCGGGGCGGTCATCAGCGTCTCATACGCCTCTCCCGCTGCATCCAGCCGCGCTTTTAACGCATTGCCGGCCTCATGCAGACTCTCCGGTGTACCGTGATACAGCTCGCTGCCGAGTGCATACGCCGGCATCCCCCGCAGCTGGTCTGCGATCTCTATCGTCTGCTGAAATGTCCGGATCTGCTCTGCGGACGCACTGCTGCCGTCTGCCTCTAACAGCTCCTTATAATAACTCTGTTCCTGCTGTTTCAGATCCTCTACCAGCTGCTCTAACGGTCTCGTATCGATCTCCATGCCGCGCTTGATCAGGCTGTAATTTGCCTCTGTCGTCATGACCAGACGCGTCTCCTCGAGCATCCGTCTGGCCTCTATGAGACCAAGTCCCTTCTGTGCAGCGTCTGTGGCACTGCCGTCTATGATCCCGCGGATCTCCTGCGCGTCTGTCACACCTGCTTCATTCAGGCGGTGTGCCTCCTTCAGATTGTCGATCGTCAGCTCCTGTCCCTGTCCGATGACATATGCAAGATCTTCATCCGTCACCTGATCGATGACTTCCGTGGCATTCTCCGCCTGCGACTTCCACGATGCATCCTGCACCAGATATGCCTCTGCCGGCTCCCTGCCCTCGGAGACTGCCTCTGCCATCGCAGTCACGACCTGTGTCTCCTGTGGCGGCAGCTGCAGATCCTGCAAAGATGCCAGCATATTCAGATGATCCGCCGTCACCGCCAGATCATTGGCCGCAAGCCATTTTCCTGCCTCTATATGCTCCTGCGTGGGTGTCAGACCCGCAGCGATCACGACCTGTGTGATCTGCGCTGTGATCGCATCATCATCAAATGTCTCATCCGGCTGGCTGACCTGCTCTCTGCCTCCGTTATACTGTGCATAATACAGATTACCGATCGTCGGCTCCAGCTCATTATCGATCATATATTTGATACTGCCCTCATCGAGCGGCTGCAGATCCTGCGACTGTGCAAACGCCTGCGCATACTGTGCCGCCAGTGCCGCAGACCCGGCGATCGCTTCGAGCTGTGCCTCACTCGGCGTATCCGTAAAATAGCTCGTATCCTTACCTGCCTTCGCGAGCTGCGCCTGTATCTTGTCCGTCTCTGTCACGATCGTATGTATATCCGTATCCGGGAGCGAAAAACCGTCATTTTCAATCTCATCCGCGTGCTTTGCCGTCGTCTTATTGACACCAACGACCATCTCATTTTTCTGTTGTACGGCATCTTTTGATGCTGCATCGTTCCTGATCTCCTCGAGGATCGCCTTGCCCTGCTCTGCCTCCGGTCTGCCATAGGTCACCGTCTGCGTCTGCGGCGCAGAACCGCGGACGATTCCCTGCGTTGCCGCCTGATGCGATGTATCTGTCTGATGTACCTGTGACTCATATCCACCGCTCACATGCGTTTTCCCAAATATTCCTTTTGCATTGACTGCACTCTGCTGTTCGATCTGCATACGATGTCCTCCTACTCTGTGACTGTCATTTATTTCGGACGAAATAGGCAAAAAAATTAGAGCCACCGGACAGGTGACCCTAATTCATAGTCATGATATTTACTTGTAATTAAACGAGAATACAACTGCGCCAAACGGAGCCAGCGGATAACCGACTGAATACGGCTGTCCGTCCCACTCTCCCTTTTTCGCTGTAAACCGCTTCGGATGCTCTGCTCCGGTGCCCCCGAAGCGCTCCTCATCGGAATTTAAGATCAGCCGGTAATTACCCGCCTGCGGTACACCCACACGATAATCCGGACGGGCGACCGGAGTAAAGTTCAATACACAGATTAGGCACTTTTTGCCATCTGAGGACTTGCGGATAAAGCTGTAGATACTGCGATCCTTATCGTCCGCATTGATCCACTCAAATCCATTCCACTCGTGATCGAGCTCGTACATCGCCGGGTATTTTTTATACAGGTGCAGCAGTTCCTTCATATAGTCATGGATCTGCTGATGCGGCTTCTCAGCTAACAGATACCAGTCGAGTTCACGCGCCTCACTCCACTCCCGCAGCTGTGCAAAATCCTGTCCCATGAACAACAGCTTTTTGCCCGGATGCAGCATAAAATAGGTATATGCCAGACGCAGATTGGCAAATTTGGCCTCGTCATCTCCCGGCATCTTATTGATCATCGAACACTTCAGATGTACGACCTCATCATGTGAGAGCACCAGTATGTACCGCTCACTCTCATTATAACTCATCGCGAACGTCATCTTATAATGATTATCCTTGCGGAAATACGGATCAAGCTTCATGTAATCGAGGAAATCATGCATCCAGCCCATGTTCCACTTTAACGAGAAGTTCAGTCCGCCGTCTTCTGCCTTGCCTGTGACCATCGGCCATGCCGTAGACTCCTCAGCGATCATGACGGCACCCTTATTGCGGCCGGTGATCAGCGTATTGATATGCTTGAAGAACTCGATCGCTTCGAGATTCTTATTCTCACCGTATTTATTGGCTACCCACTGACCGTCCTCCTTGCCGTAATCGAGATAGAGCATGGATGCGACCGCGTCCACGCGCAGCCCGTCCACATGATAATGCTCGATCCACATCAGTGCACTGCCGATCAGGAAATTCTTGACCTCGTTTTTACCGTAATCAAAGATCTTGGTTCCCCAGTCCGGATGCTCTCCCATACGGGGATCCGCGTATTCATACAGACAGGTACCGTCAAAATTCGCCAGTCCGTGCGCGTCGCGCGGGAAATGCGCGGGTACCCAGTCCAGGATCACGCCGATCTTGTTTTTATGCAGCTGATCGATCAGATACGCAAAATCCTCCGGCGATCCGTAACGGGATGTCGGTGCATAGTATCCGGTCACCTGATAGCCCCAGGAACCGTCAAACGGATATTCGGAGATACCCATCAGTTCCACATGCGTATAGCCCATCTGCTTTACATATTTGATCAATGACTTTGCCAGTTCACGGTAGGTATAAAACCCATCATCCTCGCGTCCCGGATGACGCATCCAGGAACCCGGATGTACCTCTAAGATCGCCATTGGCTCATGATACACGTTCTGGCTGACACGTCTGTCCATCCACTCGGCATCTGTCCATTTAAAATGATCGATATCTGCCACTACAGATGCTGTACCGGGGCGAAGTTCTGCTTCATTTGCATACGGATCCGCCTTATAGTACATCTCTCCGTCAGCACCCTCGATCAGATATTTATACATATCTCCCTGTTTCACTCCGGGAATAAACAACTCATAAATACCGCATTCAACCGGCTCGAGCCGCTTCATCTCGTGTGTCGTCTCGTTCCAGTCATTGAATGTACCGATGACCCATACACGCTTTGCTCCCGGTGCCCACAAGTCAAACATCACACCGGATTTCCGCTTGACTGTCATGAGATGCGCGCCGAATTTCTTATAGATATCATAGTGCGTCGCCTGTCCGAACAAATACATGTCCAGCTCTGTAAAATTCCCCATCTCTCTGCCCCCTCGTACTGTCGTTACTGACTATTCTTCAAAATCCTTCTCATGAAGTACCACATAATTATTCTCATCATAACGCTTGGAAGTCAGGATACCAAACATCTTCTTCAGACTGCCTCTCTCCACATGATCGATCGCCTCATCTACGATCTCCTTGACCTCTACCAGCGTCGTCGCCTGATCCAGCTTCTGGATATTGCTGATACGCTTATACAATGCGAGCACAGCCATCGCATCAATTCCATAGCCATTCTCTGCTGCATAGGTTCTGGCGAACTCGACCAGCTCATCATTCGTAAAATACGGAATCGAAATGCGCTGTGCGAACTTCTGCGCAAAGCCCTCATGGCGTCCGAGTGCTTTGGCGATCTCATCCTTGGAATCTTCGAGGATCACCAGCAGTTCGCCCGGATGCTGCTCTAAATACGCAGACAATTTGCCCTCGGTCTCTCTGGACAGATCTCCTACACGCTCGATGATCAGACATCCCCCTGTGATCTTTTCGAGCAATGACGGGATATCCTTGTGGTTGAGCGCATCGCCGTTGATCTTGCCGATCTGTTTGCCCGGCTTGTGCGTCTTCTGCTGCAGTGTCTTGACCAGATTTGTCGCGAGCATCGTCTTGCCACAGCCTGATGCACCCTCGATGATCAGATTGCCGTAAACACCCGGATTCAATCCCTCCAGATAAGCGCCGCAGCCTGTCAGTGCACGGCAGATCTGCGTCTCCATTCCGTCTACCTTTGTAAAATATGAAAAGCGTTTTGCCATCTCTGTATCGAATTTATGGATACCATTAAACAATGATGGCTGATGCTCTGTCTCCTTCTTGTCATCCTCACCGAACAGATCCATATTGATCTCCGGCAGCGGAGTCGTCGGATCCTTCATCGCCTCCCACTCAGACATCATCCTGCCAAAATGGTCTGCCATATCTGTCTGCTGTTCAACCTGCGATTCCTGATCAGATGCCTGACCGGGAACCGGCTCATCCTCCGGCTGGGAATGGACTTCCGGCGCACCGTGAAACGGCTTTGTCGATAAAATATCAGAAATATCCGGAAAAGAACTCGTCGCCGCACTCGTCATCACCGGATGCTTCAGTTCCCGGCTGACTACCGACTGCTGCGGCTGCTCCGGTTCAACCGGTGTATCATCGGCTTCCGGTACATCATCCTCATACATCTCGAGACCTTCTGCCGCCAATTCTGCTGCCAGCGCCTCGTCGATCGATCTCGTCACATCATCTGCCTGATCGGTGGGAACAGTCTCTGCTGTGACAACATCCTCCGGCTGTACCTCTTCCGGCTCTTCTGGCTCAGTTTTCTCCGTTTCAGGCGCAGTTTCCTGATCCGTGCCCTGCAAGCGGTCGATCTCTGCCTGCAGACACTCATTCGCATCTGCAAGTGCCTTGGATGCACGCTCTACGGATTCCGGGGTCTGATCCTCATACGCCTGCTCTACGAGCTCTTTTGTCGTCGCTCCGGCGTCAAGCTGCGGGATCACTGCCGTCAGACGATCCATGATATCGCCTGCTTCCTGCAGTGCACGAGCCTTCGCAGACTCGAGCTTGCGCTGCTGTGCATCCTCCATCGCTGCCTCTGCGGCGCGTTTGGTCTTCTCCCACTCTGCCAATATATCCTCGATCGTCATCTGACCTCTGACCTGTGGCTCCTGTTCACTGCTCTGCGGCAGTGACAACGAGATCTGACCATCGTATTCTTCCTCTAAGATCTCCTGAAAATTCAGATTCAGCGATCCATCGATCTCTTCATCCGTCTCATATTCCACCGGAGGCTCCGGTTGTGATTCGGGACGCTCCTCTGCCAGAAGCGGCTGCAGATACGGGATCTCCTCCACCATCTTCTTGATGGAATCCATCGTATCGTTGACGGTCTCCTTCTCCGTAGCATCCATGATCTGCTGGATGCCACGCGCCAGTTCCTCCTGAAGATTCTGTGTATTATAGCGGTCCGCGTTGACCTGTACCTCCGGTATGTCGATCGTATCATTGATGATCTCACCCGATTCGAGATACTCATCCGGGCGCACCTCGATGATGCCATCCCTCTTTTTGCGGAATTGTCTGTATTTATCCTCCTGCTCGGGGCTCAGTGGCTGATAGAGCATCTTCAGTTCCAGTGCTTTCTCCACATAAGGGCCGTCACCAAACCATAAGATCAGCTCATCACAAGCCTCGATACACTTGTCCGTCATACCTGCCTGATGATACAGATATGCCAGTTCAAACGCCCATTCCTCTGTATATTCCTGCTCTTTCAGTTCGCTCAGGATCGCGATCTGCTCCGTGATGGGCTCACCCTTTGCGCGGCTCAGATGATAACGCAGTACATATTTGAGCGTATCATGCGGCGCGATCTCTACAAATTCATCATAATATTCCTGCGCCTCGTCAAACTGCTTGGCCTCTATCGCGATCTCCGCCAGACGGTAAATGATCTTTTTTCCAATCGGAGCCCTGTCATATGCCATGAGAAACAGCTCCTTGCTGTCCTCGTAACGCCCATTCTGCTGATAGATCTCTCCCACCAGCATCAGGGAATTCACGTTGCGCACCTTGCGCCAGTTGATCCCATCTGCGATCTGCGCTGCCGCTGCATAATTTTTCTGTCCGGCCAGCGTTTCTATCTCATCTAATTTCAGCTTATATTCGTACTTATCCAAAATGTTCACCTCGTACTGAATCGTACCTTGTTTGCACATGATATAGTACCCTGCATCGGTACTATCCATGAATCGTATGCTATATCTAGGTATACTTATATGTATCTTACCATACGGATTCGCTCATGTCAAAAAATATAGCCAAAGAAAAAAGCAAAGAAAAAGGCAGCTTTTCGCTACCTTTTTCATCACTTATTTTTCATTATTTTCAGAAGAATCTGCCGACGCTTCCGGCGTCTTCTCCTTCTGCGGGGAAGCCCCGGATATCTTCGCTTTCTTTTTGCCGCCAAAACGGAACGGCTCATTGCGTACCCAGTCATTCGTACACAGTTCTTTTGTCTGTGGATCCACATGTGTCACCTGTGTATAATCCAGAGAATTCACAGGCAGACCGCGTCGTTTCAACAGATAAGAGATCAACTGCTGGATCAGATAATAGATGACCGCAAACACGGGAACACCGAACAACATACCGACAAATCCAAACAGACCGCTGCCGACCATGATCGCAAAAATGACCCAGAATGATGACAGCCCTGTAGAATCGCCAAGGATCTTCGGTCCGATGATATTACCGTCTACCTGCTGTAAGATCAGTATAAAGATCAGCAGATACAGACCATGCATCGGATCTGTGATCGTGACGATGATCACGCAGGGGATCGCTCCGATCAGCGGACCAAAGAACGGGATCACATTCGTGACACCTACGATCACGCTGACAAGCAGTGTATAAGGCATTCTTAGGATCCAGCATCCGATAAAACAGATGATGCCGATAATGATCGAATCGATGATCTTTCCTATAATAAAACCACCGAAGATCTCATCGATGCGGTGTGCCATACTGACTAACAGATTGGCCTGCTTTGTCGGTACGATCGCGAATATGATCTTTTTCGCCTGTCCTTCAAAGCGCTCCTTATCGATCAGTACATAGATCGATACGATCAGTCCGATGATCACATTTTTGAGCACAACGACCATATTGATCGCGCTGAGTGTCAGCATCTGTACATAGCTGTTCATCTTCGGCATGATGGATTCCTGGAACCAGTTCTCGATATAATCCGTTGCTTTTAACAGATAGGTCTCCCAGTTACCGTCGTGCTTGCCCGGAAAATGCAACTGGTTATACCAGTCGATAAAGCCCTCCGCATTGCTCGACATCGTGCTCACCAGATTGATAATACTCTGAATGAGCGCAGGTACGATCATGTAAATGATGAGTCCGAACACCGTCAGAAAGATCACCAGTGTCAGGATGCTTGCGATCGTACGGATCGTGTGCTTTACCTTCTCCTTTTTCTCTACTTTAGGCAGTATAAGTTTACATAATCCTACATCTATCCGCCTCATCAACGGATTAAACAGATATCCGAGTACCGCGCCGATCAGGATCGGCTGTAACACACTCACCATCGTCGCGCATGCTTTCTTGAGCGCTGCGTATTTAAAGATCACCGTAAATACAATGATACAACAACAAAATACGAGAAAGATCAGTACCCCGATCGCCAGATAAGGACGAATGTCCCAATCCGAACGTTTGATGCGCTGTTTCTGCTTATCTTCATCCTGCATAGGCCAATCTCCTTATGAAACGCGGTTATAATTGATCAGGCATCCCTTTAAGATAATCTCACGCTCGTCATCGGTCAGATCACCGAGTGTCATCGTAAACTCCTTCAGCTCACCGTCCCTGACTGCATATGCTGTAATGACATCTGCCTTATTCTCAACTGCCTCACGGATTCCGGGTACCCAGATGTAGTCTCCGTTTGCAAACGGCAGTTCTCCCTCCGGAATGATGAAGGGCAGCATACCCCAGTTGATCAGGTTTGAACGGTAGCGTTTGGTCGCATATTCATTCGCGATATTCGCCCATCCACCGAGTACTTTCTGGCAGGAAGCAGCCTGCTCACGCGCAGAACCGTCGCCCGGCTTTACTGCAAAGATCGTGCTTCCGATACCGAAGTTCGTGTGGTTTGCCTCCGGGAACTTCGTCTTGACCACGCTCATGACATCCTTTAACTCCGGCAGCTCGTGACACGGATGCTCTCCGGCGATACGTGCTTTCTCTGCTTTCTGCACTTCCTTGGCACGAGGCACATAGTCCGGATCCTTTCTGGACAGTGTAAATTCTGCCAGACCAAGCGGATTTGAGCGGTAAGATGATGTCTCTCCGGAAGGAATCAGCTCATCGGTCGTGGTCACGGGATCATGGATCTCTGATACGACCTTCAGCAGCAGATTCTCAGTGAGTGCTGACATCTCCGGCCAATCCTTGATATTGGGTCCGAGCTTGATCGGCTCCTCGGGATGTGCCACACCCTTGCTGTCATAGACGCGGTTCTCATAGATCGTCTTGTCAAAGAAATATCTCGGTTTTGTATATTTTACATCAAAATCTGTCGCTGCAGTCAGATAACCCTTGTTCGCTGCAGTCGCTGCGATCGAACGTGCATCCATCAATGCCACAGATGCGATCTGACCGTTCTGAACCTTAGAACCCTCACGGTTCGGGAAGTTTCTCGTTGAATGACGGATGGAGAAGCCGTTATTGGACGGCGTATCTCCGGCTCCGAAGCAGGGGCCGCAGAATGCTGTCTTTAAGATCGCTCCTGTCTCCATGATCTTGGCTGCTGCTCCGTTTTTCACGAGTTCCATATAGATCGGCATACTAGCCGGATATACACTCAATGTAAACTCGTCCGGTCCGATGCTCGCACCGTTTAAGATATCTGCCGCATCACAGATATTCTCGAATCCACCGCCTGCGCAGCCTGCGATGATACCCTGATCAACATACAATCTGCCGTTTCTCACCTTTTCCTTGAGATTTAAATCTACAGCGCCATTGAAGCTGACCTGTGCACGCTTTTCGCAGTCATCTAAGATGTCCATGAGATTCTCGTTCAGTTCACGGATCGTGTAAGCGTTGCTCGGATGGAACGGCATAGCGATCATCGGCTCGATCTCATCGAGGTCGATCTCGATACAGCCATCATAGTAGGTGACAGCCGCCGGATGAAGCTCCTTATAATCCTCACTTCTGCCATGGATCTCATACCATTCCTTTACTTTCTGGTCTGTGCTCCAGATCGAAGACAAACAGGTCGTCTCTGTTGTCATGACATCGATACCGATACGTGTGTCCACACTCAGATTCGCCACGCCGGGTCCTACAAACTCCATGACCTTATTTTTTACATAACCTTTATCGAATACTTCTCCGATGATCGCGATCGCTACGTCCTGCGGTCCGACACCGGGCTTTAAGCTGCCTTTTAAGTATACGGCAACGACACCGGGCATCTTAATATCATAGGTCTGGGAGAGCAGCTGCTTGACCAGCTCAGGTCCGCCCTCGCCCATTGCCATCGTTCCGAGTGCTCCATAACGGGTATGTGAATCGGAGCCGAGGATCATCTTGCCGCCGCCTGCGAGCATCTCACGCGCATACTGGTGGATGACTGCCTGATGAGGCGGTACATAGACACCGCCGTACTTTTTCGCACAGCTGAGTCCAAACATATGGTCATCCTCGTTGATCGTGCCGCCGACTGCACAGAGAGAATTGTGGCAGTTCGTCAGTACATAAGGGATCGGGAAACGCTCCAGTCCTGATGCACGCGCGGTCTGGATAATACCTACAAATGTGATATCATGACTCGTGAGCTTGTCAAACTTGATCTGCAGCTCGTTCATATTACCGGAAGTGTTATGCTCCTGCAAAATGTTATAAGCCATGGTTCCTTTTTTTGCTTCCTCTTTTGCGGGCGCACTGCCCATCCTGCTCTGCAGAAGCGCTGTCGCGTCACCGGTGTCTGCGATGATCTCGTTTTCATTTACCAGATAGACACCACCATCATATAATTTCATTGTTCATCCTCCCATGTGTTTAGTTATGCTTAAAAAAATGCCGCTTGCGCCGGTCATTTGTCTCTGCCGTACTCTCTTTCCCGGATGCAGGCTCGTCCAGTCCTTCCACATCCCATGTCACGCCGGACAGATCGATCTGTTCCTCTCTGGCTGAAAATCCATCATCTTCTGCCAGCGGTTCTCCATCCGGTGAACCGGAAGCTGTCTCTTTAGGCGCTGCTGCCTGATCCGGCTGCTCCTGCGAAGACTCTGATTCTGTCTCTTCATCCTCTTCCAGTTCGATCCCTGCGTTTTTAAAGTATTCTTTATTGATACGGATCTCTGTCTTGACATCCGCAAACTGGCTCTTTTCCTTCTGTCCGAACCGTCTGCCGTGCTTTTCCTTCTCCCGTTCGATCTCTTTATTGCGCTCCTCGATGAGCGATAAGTATTTCTCGGTATCGAGCAGATCCTGCAGCTGGGACTTTAATTCCAGCTGATTGTTCCGTACGATCTGTTTCTTCTCCTCAAGCCCCTTGAGCATCTCGTTTTGTACCTGTTTGATCTGCTCTGTAGACTCGTCCATGATCGCCTGTATATGATTCAGCGCTTCATCGGTATACATGACTGATGCCGCATAGATATCCTCTGCCTTACGGCTGGCATCCCAGATGATCTTATCACCCTGCTTTTTGTGTTCCCGCTCAGCCTTGTCCCTGCTCTGTTTCGTGAGCTCATAGTTTTCCATGATCTCGTAGATGCTGGCATTGAGACGGTCGATCAGTCCAAACATCTCCTGTTTGTTGACGATGATCCGATCCTGACTGTAGGACTCACTGCGGGAGATCAGTACATGGATGTCGCGCAGTACTTTTTCTAATTTATCCTGTGAACTCATAGTTCTCTCATGTCCTCTCTGATTGTGCCTCTTACTATATATAACGGATCTGCGTGCTTCCGGTCTCCACCAGTCCGATCGGCAGCGGCCGTTCGCCTGTCTCCTCGATCAGTTCGATCGCACGTGCTACATCCTCCTCTGCGACGATGAACAGCATACCGATACCCATATTACAGGTCATCCGCATCTGCTCCAGTGACATATTGCCATCCTGATGCAATACCTGATAGAGCGGCGGTATGTTCTGTCTCGGCTGCTTGATCACTGCTCCATGATCCTTCGGCAGCAGCTTGTGAAGTGCTGTATCCAGGCCGCCATGTGCCACCTGTATACATCCGCTGATCGCAATATCTGCCCGGCGGATCGCCTCCAATGCGCTCTGATAACATCGTGTCGGCTGCATCAACAGCTCTCCGAGTGTACTCTGCAGATTCTCATAGTAGACTTCCATGCTCGTCTTTGTTAAGAATAATTTTTTCTTCGCTGCAACATATCCATTGTTATGTAAACCATCTGACGCCAGTCCAATGATCACATCCGCATTTTTTACCGGTCTGGCGCCGCCTCCGGCGCTGCGATCCATGATACCGACCGCAAATCCCACCATATCATACTGATCATAGTGAAAAATGTCCGGCAGCTCCATGATCTCGCTGCCCGCATATGCGATCCCCAGCTGCCCGCACAGCTGCGAAGCACCCTTTTCCAGATCCTCGATCTTGTCCTTCTTTGGTCTGGCACAGGATATCGTATCGTAGAAAAATAATGGTTTTGCGCCCATCGCTACCAGATCATTGACGCACACTGCCACGCAGTCCTTGCCTATCGTGTCGTATCTCTCTAATTCTGCCGCTATGGATAATTTTCCACTCACTCCGTGTGTCTTAGATACCAGTACCGGATCAATCATATCCCGGTATATACTGATCGGTATTTCATTTGTAAGTGTCTGCAATCCCAGTCTCTCTCTCACAAGCTGAACCCCTTACCTTATAAAAATTTGCAGTGAAACACCACTAATGAATATTCTATCATTTTTCTATTGTTTTTCCTACACTTTTTTCTTGGTTTTTAATAAAGTAACGTAAAAAAGCTGTTCTCCGTAAAGAGAACAGCTTTTCAATAAATTCTATCCGGTTTTTAACGCAGACTGATACGCACCAGCGCTCTGCGCAGTGCCAGCTCTGCCCTGACCACATCCAGATCCTCTGTTTTGGCTGCAAGTCGCTCCTCTGCACGCCTCTTGGCTGCTTCGGCACGATCCCAGTCGATCTCATCAGGCCACTCGGCGATCTCTGCAAGCAGTGTCACCTTGTCTCCCAAGATCTGTGCAAATCCGGAGTGTACCGCTGCTTTTTTCGGTCCGTCTTCCTCGGTGATCGTCACGATACCGGGTGCTAAGACTGTCGTCAGCGGAATATGGTCCTTATACACACCGATGTCACCCTCTACGGTAGTGAATTCGATCATGGTCGCTTCACCTGTGTAGAAGACACGCTCCGGTGTGATGATCTCTACCTGAAATTTTTTGCTCTCATCTGCCATACGCTGCCCTCCTATTTCATACGGGCACGTACTTCATCGATCGAGCCGGCGTTCAGGAACAGTCCCTCGGGAATATCGTCATGCTTTCCTTCCAGAATCTCCTTGAAACCACGGATGGTCTCTGCGATCGGCACATATTTTCCTTCCATTCCGGTGAACTGTGTCGCTACGTGGAACGGCTGTGACAGATATCTCTGGATCTTTCTCGCACGGTTTACGACTACCTTGTCATCCTCTGACAACTCATCCATACCGAGGATTGCGATGATATCCTGCAGTTCCTTATACTTCTGTAAGATCTCCTGCACTCCGCGGGCTACCTTGAAATGCTCCTCGCCGACGATACGGGGATCGAGGATACGTGAGGTAGATGCCAGCGGATCTACTGCCGGGTAGATACCCAGTGCTGCGATGGAACGCTCCAATACGGTCGTTGCGTCCAAGTGAGCGAAGGTCGTCGCCGGTGCGGGGTCTGTCAGGTCATCCGCAGGCACATAGACCGCCTGTACGGATGTGATGGAACCGTTCTTCGTAGATGTGATACGCTCCTGCAGCGCACCCATCTCTGTCTGTAAGGTAGGCTGATATCCTACGGCTGAGGGCATACGTCCGAGCAGCGCGGATACCTCTGATCCTGCCTGTGTGAAACGGAAGATGTTGTCAATGAATAACAGCACATCCTTTCCACCTTTATCACGGAAATACTCTGCCATTGTCAGTCCGGTCAGGCCGACACGCATACGTGCTCCCGGCGGCTCGTTCATCTGACCGAATACCATGGTAGTCTTATCGATAACGCCTGATTCCTTCATCTCGTAGTACAGGTCATTACCCTCACGGGTACGCTCACCTACACCGGTAAATACGGAATATCCACCATGCTCTGTCGCAATGTTGTGGATCAATTCCTGAATCAGCACGGTCTTTCCTACTCCGGCGCCTCCGAACAGACCGATCTTACCACCCTTCTGATACGGGCAGAGCAGATCTACGACCTTGATACCGGTCTCTAACATCTCTGAAGATGTCGCCTGTTCCTCAAAGCTGGGAGCGGGTCTATGGATGGGCATATACTCCACATCTGCGGGAGCGGGCTGCTCATCAATGGGCTCACCGAGTACGTTAAAGATACGTCCCAGTGTGTTCTCTCCTACAGGAACAGATATCGGTGCACCGGTTGCTTTCGCTTCCATGCCGCGTACCAGTCCGTCTGTCGGGCCCATGGCAATACATTTAACGGTATCATCACCCAGGTGCGAAGCTACCTCTACGACGAGACGCTCACCGTTCTTACGGGTGATCTCGATCGCCTCATTGATCTCCGGGATCTTTCCCTCCGGAAACTTGATATCGAGGACCGCACCAATGATCTGAGTGATTTTTCCAATATTTTCTGCCATTGTTTCACTCCTTATATTTTTTATTTAACTAACTGATCGCTTCCGCGCCTGCGATAATCTCGGTCAACTCCTGTGTGATCGAGCCCTGACGCGCACGATTGTATTTCAAAGACAAATCACTTATCATGTCTTCCGCATTACTTGTCGCTGAATCCATTGCCTGCATTCTGGCTCCGTTTTCACTGGCAAGTGCCTCCACCAACGCACCGTAGAAGATACTGGTGACGTATTTGGGGATGATCAGATCCAGAGCCTCCTCTACATTCGGCTCATAGTTCATGATCAGCTTATCATCCGCTGCGGCGATCTCCTCATCGGAGAACTCTACCGGGAGCAGTTTCATCAGCTGCGGCACATGTACGACCGTATTTTTAAAATGTGTGTATGCGAGATAGATCTCGCCGATCTCTCCTCTGGTGAACGCATCCAGCACCCGCGCGCACACAGCCGCCGCATCCTCATACGAAGGAGCTTCCATGATCGCTGAGTGATCCTCTTTGATCGTGTAGCCATAGCGGTCGAGTGTCTCACGTCCCTTGCTTCCGATACAGTAGACCTCTACCTTATCCTTCGGTAAAAGCTCCTGATTGTTCGTGATCAGCTTGGTCACGTTCGCGTTGTATCCGCCTGCAAGTCCGCGGTTAGAGGTAATGACTACCACTGCGATCTTGTCAGATGCGCCGCTTCGCAGGTACGGATGATTGATATTGCCGGATTTTGCCAGAATCGATGTCACCGTCTGATACATATGGTTAAAATACGGATCGGTCGCCTCTGCGTGAAGCTTTGCCTTCTGCAACTTTACGGTAGAAACTAATTTCATGGCTTTTGTGATTTGCTGCGTACTCTGTATGCTGCTTTTTCTTCGCTTGATGTCTCTCATCGAAGCCATATTTGATCACCGCCTTATTTCTACTTAAAAGATTTCTTGCATTCTTCGATTGCCTGGATCAGCTTCTGCTCGGTCGCCTCGTCCATTGCCTTTGTCTCACGGATCGTCTCAAGGATCTCCGGATACTTGGTAGATACGAGTTCGATGAGTTCTCCCTCGAAACGGAGTACATCCTCGACTGCGATATCCAGCAGATAACGCTTGGTCGCTGCATAGATCATGATGACCTGATTCTCTACCGGCATAGGCTTGTACTGCGGCTGCTTTAACATCTCCTGCAGACGGGTTCCCTGTGCCAGAGTCTCCTTGGTCGCATCATCCAGCTCGGAGCCAAACTGTGAGAAAGCTGCCAGCTCGGTATACTGTGCCAGCTCGGTACGGATCGGCGCTGCGATCTTCTTCATTGCCTTGATCTGTGCGGAACCACCTACACGGGATACGGACAGACCGGCATTGATCGCCGGACGGAATCCTGCGTTGAACATCTCTGTCTCCAGATAGATCTGTCCATCTGTGATCGAGATAACGTTCGTCGGAATATATGCAGATACGTCGCCCGCCTGGGTCTCGATGATCGGTAATGCGGTCAGTGAACCGCCGCCGAGCTTGTCTGACAGACGTGCCGCACGCTCTAACAATCTGGAGTGCAGGTAGAATACATCGCCCGGATATGCCTCACGTCCCGGCGGTCTACGAAGCAGCAAGGAGAGTGTACGGTATGCGGTTGCATGCTTACTCAGATCATCATAGATGATGAGTACGTCCTCACCGTTTTCCATCCATTCCTCACCGATCGCACATCCTGCATACGGTGCAATATACTGTAAAGGTGCCAGCTCACTGGCGGTAGAAGCTACGACGGTGGTATAAGCCATTGCGCCGAACTCCTCTAAGGTATTCACAATGGAAGCTACCGTAGAAGCCTTCTGTCCGATGGCTACATAGATACACTTCACACCCTGTCCCTTCTGATTGATAATCGTATCGATTGCGATCGCTGTCTTACCGGTCTGTCTGTCTCCGATAATCAACTCACGCTGTCCACGTCCGATCGGGATCATGGAATCGATCGCCTTGATACCTGTCTGCAGCGGTGTATCTACGGATTTTCTCGAAATAACACCACTCGCTACTCGCTCGATCTCACGATACTTGTCGGTCTGGATCGGTCCCTTGCCATCGATCGGCTGCCCGAGTGCATTAACCACTCGTCCGATCATAGCGTCTCCGACGGGAACCTCTACCACTCGACCGGTCGTTTTCACGGTATCGCCCTCGTTGATATTCTTATTGGCTCCGAGTAATACGGCACCAACGTTGTCCTCTTCAAGGTTCAATACCATTCCATATACTTCACCCGGAAATTCCAGAAGCTCGCCCTGCATCGCATTTTCCAATCCATGGATACGCGCGATACCGTCTGCCACCTGAATGACAGTACCTACGTCCGCCACTTCGAGTGTTGACGCATATCTGGCGATCTGCTCCTTAATCACGGAACTGATTTCCTCTGGTCTCAAATTCATGGAGCGCATTCACCTACTTTCAACTGTATTTTTGATAATTCCGAACTGAGTGCCGCCAGCTTGCTCTTGATGCTGCTGTCAACGACTCTGTCCTTGATACGGATGACCATGCCTCCGATGAGGGACGGATCCGTGTCATAATGCATTTCAAATTCCACATAATCTGTGGTCTCCAGAAGCTTCTCTACCAGATTGGACTTCTGGATCTCACCCAGTGGCATCACTGTGGTGACATAGGCAGTACCGATATGTTTGTATTCCTTCGCCTGCCCGATAAAATATTCCAGCACAGCCGGGGTCTCGTTGTAGTGGTCTTTTTCCACTAACATCCGAAGTAATCCCACCAGCTCATCGCTGACACGACCTTTGAAGATAGCTTCGAGGGTCGAGATCTTTTCTTCTTTTACGATCTTCGGATGATTCATCAGTCGATTTAGCTCCTGATTGCTCTCCAGAATGGAGCGCACACCCTTGGCCTCCTCCAAAAACGAATCTAACTGGTTGGATTCCACTGCTAATTCAAACAATGCATCACCGTATGTTTTGGATACTAGCTTAGCCATGTTGAATCACCCATTTCCTTTATTGTCTCATCGACCAGTTGGTTCTGAATGTTGACGTCGATATTCGCCGTAATGACCTTGGCGGCCATCGCTGCTGCCACAGAGATCATCTCCTGCTTCATCTCGTCAACGACACGCTTCTTCTCAAGCAGCGCTTCCTCATTGGCACGTGCAATAATGCGGGCAGCTTCTTCCTTCGCATCCTCCACGATCTTCGCTTCGTTGCGGAGTGCTTTCTGCCTTGCCTCTGAGAGGATTGCCTCTGCTTCCTTGTCAACATTTTTCAGTTTCTCCTCATATTCAGCCTTTAACGCTGCTGCATCCGTCTTGTCTGCCGCTGCATCGTCTAACTCTGTCTGAATCTTGAGCTTACGGTCTGCTAACATCTGGCGAACCGGATTAAACAGCAGATAGCTCAGTGCGAGAAACAGGAAAAATATTGCAATCGCGAGCAATACCGAATCTTGTACCAACTGCATGTCCAGATCAAATAATCTTTCCATAACCGAGAAGTGTTACCTCCTTTTTTATTGATGTTGATACATTACATTCTATCTTGCTAACGGCTTTACGAACATTAACAGCATCGCTACGAGCAGACCATACAGACCTGTCGTCTCGGCAACTGCCTGTCCCAGTAACATCGTAGATGTGATATCACCCTTGGCTCCGGGATTACGTCCAACTGCTGCAGCACCATGTCCGGCTGCGATACCCTGTCCAATACCAGGTCCGATACCGGCGATAACTGCCAGTCCGGCACCGATTGCTGAACAACCTAAGATAAAATCTGCACCTGTGAAATTCTCCATGATAATTTCCTCCTAATTAAAATAAAATCTTTGTTAGTACTCACCATCTTCGATAGCCTGATTGACGTATGTCATTGTCAACATACAGAATACATATGTCTGGATTGCTCCGGAGAACAGATCAAAGTACACATGCAAAGCTGCCGGCCAGATGATTGCCACTTTGGCAAGGAGCGTGTATACCAGTGCCTCGATAACCACGCCTGATAAAATATTGGCAAACAGACGCAATGATAAGGATACCGGTACCGCGATATCACCGATCAGGTTGATCGGTGCCCAGATCGGCCACGGATCACAGAGCCCCTTCAAAAAACCGGATACATGCTGGTGTTTGAATTTCTGGAATGTGATAATACCAAAGGTAATCAATGCCAGAGCCAGGGTCGTGCCATAATCTGCCGTGGGCGGCCGCAGTCCGAGCAAACCGGAAATATTACTCAGCAAAATGAAACAGAAGATCGTTCCAATATAGTTTGCAAAATATTTCGCGTTATGCCCCATCGCATTCTCTACCATGCCATCCAGCTTCTCCACGATCAGTTCGATCACACACTGGAACGTATCGGGGACTTCCGTTGCATGCTTGATCTTGCGGTTTGCAATGATTGCAAACGTCAGCAGCAGCAGCATGACGATCAGGATACACACATGAGAGGTCGTGATCCAGAGTGTCTGCCCAAATAATTCATAGGAAAACAATCCATGAATCATAAAGTCCACTTCTGTATCGGCGGCCATTAAAATACCATACTCCAAGCTTTCACCTCCTTTTCTGCAGCCATCTCTATGCCTGTATCAGCTGCGATTTCTCTTTTACATCATATGATCCTCGTCAATTCCTGACGTGTTGTCATAATGATCTTTTTTCCCTGTCAGCCGATAGAACACCGGCTGCAGATATGCAGATATTTTCAATCCAAACACTCCGAAGAATGCCGGAAGAATCATGCCTAACCGAAAATAAAAGGTAGCGACCAGTACTGCCAGTACCACCAGATAACGCGTCATCGCAGATGCGATCGTCTTTTTTTTGGCACCATCCTCTGTGCCGATACTCACTGCATCCTCGATGGACATCGCCATATGCACAGCCATAAACAATGCACAGCCAATGCCGATCCACAGTCCTGTGGTATACCGCAGCCTGTCATCCACCAGCCACATACCGATAACTTGCAGCAATGCTCCATATATGATTATTCCCAAAACCAGACCCGGTAATGCCTTATTGAGTCTTCTTAACATCTGATTCCCCGTTCTTTCGATGATCTATGTCCTGATCTGTATGATCATCTGTCTTTTTCGGCTGGTAGATCCTGCGTGCAAACACGAATACATTCCGCATGCCTGCCAATGCTCCTACGATAAAAAAAGGAAGCGCCAGCCACGATATATTTACTTTCTCACCCAGCCACGCACCAAAGAGTGTACATGCCAGTATCGGGACGATCATGTTGATGCCGAACTGCATGACCATGGCAAAGGATTGAAATACCTGTGAGTTATCTTTTTTTTCTTTCATGATATCCTGCTCATTATAGCATTTTTTTAGTAAATATGTCTATACATTTAATGTAATATTACGATTTGTTCGTGAATATTTATAATAACGGATCCCTGCGGCATCCATCATCCGCTTGGATGCAATGACTGAGGGCGTGTGCTCATATTTATCACAATCATAGACAACGGTCTTGATCCCGCTCTGGATGATCGCCTTGGCGCATTCATTGCACGGGAACAGTGTCACATACATTTTCGCTCCCTCAAGACTGCCGCCCCGGTAGTTTAAGATCGCATTCAGTTCGCTGTGTGTCGTGTAAAAATATTTATTCTCGAGCGGATCTCCCTCTCTGACCCACGGAAATTCATCATCGGAACAGCCCATCGGAAATCCGTTATAGCCCATAGACAGGATCTTGTTATCACTGCTCACGATGCAGGCTCCTACCTGTGTATGCGGATCTTTTGAGCGCATGCCCGAGAGCATTGCCACTCCCATAAAGTATTCATCCCAGCTGATATAGTCCTCTCTCTTGCTACTCATGCGCTGTCTCCTCCTGTTCATTCAGCCAGCCAGCCAGTTTTTTCACTGTCTTGGACAGAGATTCAAAACACAACCCATAGGACGGCAGAGGCGCGCCATACGGATCCATGATCTCCAGTTCATCTCCCACAAGTGCTGTCAGCACATGCACCTGCGACATTTTTTCTTCTCCGAGGATCGCTGCTGCCTGCGACAGAAATTTCTCTTCCATTACAAGAACCAGCGTGTGCTCGTCCACATCCTCTGCGACCAATTGCTCCGACATATATCCTTCCATATTAATGCCGTTGCTGATCAGGATCGCATCCGCTTTCTGATTCAGTGGTTCAGGAAACAATACGACCAGTCCACGCGCCTGGATCTCTATCTCCCGTTTCAGACTGCACTCCTGCAATAACGCGGCCGCCATCGGTGCGCGGCAGGTACCGCTCTTGCATACAAAAATGACCTTATCCCACATACTGCTATACCTCCAATACCTGATGCCCTGCTGCCTTTAACAGCCGGTTCATGATAGCCTGTCCGATCCCTGCTGTCGCAAAGCTCTCGGAAAAGATCGCATCTACCCCTAATGTATCAAAATCACGCAGAATCCCGTACAGATGTCTCGCGATCGCATCTTCGTCATCACGCGCCCCTATGCTGATAACGGTTCCATATGTGTAGCGATCTTTCGTCTCCTCTGTCGCAATGATCCCTACGCTCTGATCCCCGGCGACCAGCTGTGCACATCTGCGGTTGATCTCTGCCACGACTGCGTCCGTGTCTCCTTCCACGACTTTGAGATCAGCCTTCGGGGCATAATGTCTGTATTTCATGCCCGGTGCCTTCGGCTTACGGTCAGAATCTGCTGCGATGAGTCCCGGATCGACCGGAACTTCCTGTCCCAATGCATCACTCAGCATCTGCTGTGTGATATATCCCGGGCGCAGGATCATCGGCACCTGTTCGGTCAGGTCTACGATCGTGGACTCCAATCCGATGCCGACCGGTCCTCCATCTACGATCATATCGATCCGGCCACCCAGATCTTCTGCCACATGCGAAGCCTGTGTCGGGCTCGGTCTGCCCGAAGTATTGGCACTCGGCGCTGCGATATAACCGGTCGATGCGTCAATCAGTGCCCGCGCGATCGGATCAGACGGCATACGCACCGCTACGGTATCCATGCCTCCTGTCGTCTCATATGGGATCTTCTCATTTTTTTGAAAGATCATCGTAAGCGGCCCCGGCCAGAATCGTTCTGCCAGCGTATAAGCCGCCTGCGGCACCTGTGCTACGATCTGCTCCAGCGCCTCCATATTTGTGATATGCACAATGAGCGGGTTGTCAGAAGGTCTGCCCTTTGCCTGATAGATCGCCTGTGAAGCTCCCGGATTTGTCGCGTCTCCTCCCAGTCCGTATACTGTTTCCGTCGGGAATGCTACAAGCCCGCCATTCTTTAATATCTCACCCGCCCGGTTGATCTGTGTCTGATCGATTGCCTGCGGATCAATCGTTATAATTTCTGTCTTTTTTTCTTTTTTTGCCATTTTATCCATAGAACATAGTATATCATACTCCCATTGTTTTTACAAAAGAAATCCGTTCCTATACACAATCTCTTCACAGCTGGTTCAGATATTCCATGATCCCCATATGGATCGCCCATGCGATGCGATCCTGATAAGCATCATCGATCAGCAGAGATGCTTCCTGCGGGCAGCTCAAAAATCCGCACTCTACGATCACCGTCGGTGAGACGGTCCGTTTGAGCAGATAGTAGCTGTCATTCGCTTTTGCCTGTCTGTGATTGTCCGGATCCACGCGGCTGATCAGGCTCTGCTGGATCTGCTCTGCCAGCGTCCTGCCCTCCTGTGACTGTCCGTAATAAAACACCTGTGCACCACGCACTTCCGGCGAGGAATAGCTGTTCTGATGGATACTGACTGTACATGCCGGATCAGTTTTTTCGATCAGTGCACAGCGGTTCTGCAGATCTGCGACTTTCTTATTGCTGTCACTCTCCTGGTACAGACCGGTATCTGACTCCCGCGTATATACGACCGTCACATCAGACTGTTCCAGCAGCGCACCGAGCTTTTCGGCAATGACCAGATTGACATCTTTCTCGAGCACACCTTCCGGCGATACCTTGCCACTGTCGATCCCTCCATGGCCAACATCGATCACGACCTGATAAGTGCTCTTATCACGGGCTGTCTCCTGCTGCGCTGCGCTTACCAGTCTGGCTCCCTGTCTGCCGAGTATCGCCGCCGCGATCAGGATCAGTACCGCCATTGCCAGTTCCAGCTTATTTTTCATATTTTTCATTAAAAAAACTCCATACCGTGTACACATGAACTTAGTTCATTTTATGTGCACGATATGGAGTCTATGTTCTGCAACAGCTATTTTATATAAGAATTGATCGTATCCCAGACATCCGCCGTCTCCATTCCGGATTTCCAGAATGCACCTCCCGCCAGATTCAGGGACTGCATCACTTCCAGCTTCTTTTCCAATGACTGTGCATCTTCCAGCCAGATCTTATAGGTCACACCGTCCTTCTCATACTGGGCATAGTTCTGTCCGCAATCCTCCAGCCAGTTGATCGGCGCCTGATTGGCATCGATCCGCGTACGCGCCTCTGCCATACTGACAGCCTCGCTGGAGAGGTCATAACCGACATAATCCTCAGATGCTGCCTCTGCGGAATCACCTTCGTCCTCCTTGGGCGTCTCTGCCCAGATTCTCGTATAGAACGGCATACCGAGCACGAGCTGCTCTGCGGGCACACCTTCTGCAAGTGTATCCTTCGCGCCTGTCTCCACAAATCCAATGGATGCCACACTGCCCTCGTCGCTTCCGGAATAATGCTCATCATATGCCATCAGTATCACATAATCTGCATAATTCGCCTGTTCTGCGCGGTTATAGAACTGTGTATATGAGCTCGGAACATAATTATCCACGGATAACACCAGTCCATTGTCATCGCATTTGAGTGACAGTTCTCTGATAAACTGGATAAAGCCATCTCCTACGTCACTGCTAAGCGCTTCGAAGTCTACGTTAATTCCATCCAGGCTATAGTTTAATGCCTTGGCGATGATCTGATTGACCAGATTTTCACGCACACTCGTATGTGTGAGCACATAAGTCGAGTCTACTTCTGAATTTTCGAGGTTTGACACTAGTCCCCATACTTTGACCCCCTGCGAATGACAATAATCCACGTAGCTGCGGCTGCCGATATCTGCCAGACTGCCATCATTGTCATTCAAATAGAACCATGTCGGAGACATGACATTGACTCCCTTGGAATTGGCGAGCACCGTCGCAACCCGTGCATTGGCGTCCTGATTGGTCACCTGATGCCATAACAGTTTGACCGGTTCATCCATCAGCTGATGAGTAAAATTCTCTCCCTCATAGCTGTGAGAAGGCATCTGGGCAGATGATAGCTCTGCCTGATCTCCCTCCCCATTCAATTTGCTGTTCTTCACATATCCGATGATACCATCTGTCGTGCTCACCTTGCTCCAGTTATCCATCGCCTCCAGCACGATCACTGTCGAATCTTTTGCCAGTTCCGTAAGGATCGGACTCTTGATCCCGCCCTTCACACGCAGCTGGGTATCCTTTTTGACTGTCGTCTGCCCGGGAATGTTACTCCAGTCCGTTGTCATCACGATACGATACGGATCCGTATACAATTCGTATCCCAGATCGGTATAGTTTTTTGCAAAATCCAGAGCCACATATACAGTCGAATCCTCGATCCGCACGATCTGGCTGTCGCCCTTTGTCACATCATTTCCTATATAATAGTCATTCTGTCCCGCATAAGCCGTAACAGATGCTTCTGCTGTCGTATATCTCAATAATTGTTCATTGTCATCCCAGTAGAAACGACTGTTCATCCCATGCAGCATCTCATAAGTGATATATACGACACCATCAAACAGCTTTGCCTTCTGCTCTGTCAGTTCCCGGTTGAGGATGATCGCCACATCATCCGGTGAGCTGATCGAATAATAAGTTCCCAGATCCTCTACTTCTTCTGACGGAATATACTGCTCGATCTTCCTGCCTACTACAAATATCAACACAATCACAATGACCAGCAGCAATGCCGCGATCACCGGTCCTGCTTTTTTTCTCATGGTAAATACCTCCTCATGGATTCTGCCCCTTCGGACATCTGAGACAAGTATAGCATATCTATCCAACAATAAAAAGTACCTGTAGCGTATTCTGATACAACAAAGACAGGGCGCGCCAACACCCTGTCCTTATCGCCTGCAGTCATTCCCAATAACTGCAGGATTTTCTTTTACCCTGTATACACGACTGAAGTTCCCTTTCCTCTGTCATGTAGTTTTGACTGTTTGATCGCTTTGTATATCTTATCTAAACAGCCGGTTATTATTTTCATTTGATATATTTTATTATTCAGTTAATTTATGTTTCATTTAGTTTGTCAAAATGCAGTTCTGTCAACACCCCCTCCTTTTCATCATATACATAATCTCTCATGTAACAGGCTTCTTCCTGTGCACACAACGTATGCGTTACATACTCAGGCGAGCTGGGATATCCATCCAGAAAAAGTACGATCCCACGGTCCGCCAGGGATTGCAGTTCAACATACAGTTGTTGTCTGTCTTCTATCATATGCGTTCCTCACTTTTCCCAAAAGGAGACTTTGATCGTGAACTATGTTTCCTCCGGCAGCTCAGTATATAGCGTCAAAGGTTCATCGGTCTCCTCCGTAGTATCATCTCCGGAAGCCGTCTGCAGATACTCCATCTTCTCCGATTCATCGATCTGATACTGCTCCATATGCATCTCAAGCGCAGACCTTCGATCCTGCTCTTCATGCACCAGAAACAGATCTGCAATATTCGGATCCCATTGCAGCAATCGAAATACCGCCGGGTTGACCGGATAGTATACCTCTGCAGCCTGTTGGAATTCACCGACATATGGCACTGCATACAATGCTGTGTCACGGTAAACCGTTGTGTCCACACGGGCTGCCTGATAACGCAGCAGTTCTTCCTCCAGGAAACGCAGCTGGATCGCCTGCGTCTCTCCCACCTCATCGCGAATGATGCGGTATACCCGTTTGTGTCCTACAACCAGATAATCTTCACCATCCGGAAATACGATCCGGATATCCACAAATTCGTTTTCGTGAAGCGTCTGCGGGAGATACAGCTCCTGCAGCTCCACGCTGCGCTCATCCTCCGGGACCGGTGCGCCTTCATACACGAGATCCGCACACAATGCCGCACCTTTTGCGAGAGATACCTTGAGCCGTTTTCCTATTAATTCTTCCCGGCTGACAGACTGCACACCCGACAGATCTTCCTGCGACTGCATCGGCTGCTCCCGCAGCATGTCTGCGGTCAACTCTTCTCCTGCTGTCGCATCACATTTCAGAACATACAGATTCGTCTGTTGATACCCGTTCTCCCGCTGCTCGTAATATGCAAGATCTTCGCGTGTCTGTTCCATACCGCGTCTCTCGTAAGTGATGATCCCCGCCAGAGGAACCGCAGCGATAAGTGCGCCTGCTGCCGCTGCACGTATCATCATTTTTTGTCTGGCTCTCAGCTTAATGTCTCTTTCCTCCTATAATAATTCCTGAAAGAATGCCAGCTGGTCTTTCTCCAGCCGGAACGGATCAGCCATAAAAGGGATCGATCGCACCGGTACATGGTATATCTGCTGAAATCTTCTTTTTTCGTATACGTTTCCCGTAACTGTAAGCAACGCTGTAAAATATTGTTGATGCATGTGCTCCATACCATCCGGCTGCATATGCGATAGCATAAAGTTTTCCGCCCGGTCGATCCGCCACGGACTCAGTGACGCGACCAGATATCTCAGGTCACAGCGCAGAAACTCCTGCCACTCACTCTCACCGCTGCCCAGATCCATGATCAGGTACGGATAATCGCCGTTTAGCAGCATTGGCAACCTGTCGGATACTATGTGGGGATAATACCCGACGCCTTCTTCCACAAAATAAGTGTCGCCGGATCCGTCCATATCCAGACTTTGAATACACGGACGGCTCGCAAGCTCTACGACTGCAGCCGGCGTACCCCATTCATTCACCACATAATTAGCTGCGGCAATTGCCAGATGCGTCGTTCCGACACCGCTGTCCACCCCGTAAAACCCTATTGTTTTTCGCTCTTTATTCCTTTTTCTGACTGTAAAAATATCTTCTCACCACCTCTCTTTTCTCTGCAGCAGATCAAAAAACCGTCGTTTTTCTGCGGACAGCGCCATCGGATCTCTATCCAGCGGAAAGCAATATACATTTCTGCGCCAATCTCTTGCATATGCTCTGGCCGCCTGCGCATCACCGTAGTTCACGACAGGTATCAGCTGCCTGTGCAGATGTAACTGTTCATACAGCTGTCCGGCCTGTGTGATCTCCCAGTATCTGCCTCCCAATACAAGAATCACTGCATCACATGTCTCTAATTCTATGTCCATGGATTCATATGTACCGAAATCCCTGATCAGGCAGACACGCTCCTGTATGATCCGCTCCGATACGGCTCCCTGAGAGACCGTTCCGCGAAAATCACCGTAAGAGACATATCCGGTCCGCTCGTCACGGCAAACATTCCGATGGTCTGTCATGTGCATGAGATCACCGCTATGATCCTGCTGTACATACAGACTGGAAATACCTGCCGCATTCAGATGGATATTCCACGAGACCGCTATATGCGTGGCTCCGATTCCCGCCCGCATGCCGACAACTGCTATGTTTTTTGGAAAATGCTCTTTCCCCACCGAGACTTGATCCGGCGACCCCGTCGCCAGTTGTTTTCTTAAAAGATCGACATTTTCATACCGCCGGTCCGGATCCGGTTCCAGCGCGCGCCCGATCACGCGGCTGATGTCATCACTCCGTTGTTCCGGTGCGAGATAGGATTCCATATAGCGCAGGACGATGCCTATGCCATAGATATCCGTGCGTTCATCGCATTCCTGTCCCGATTGTTTTTCAGGTGCCGCATAACGCATAGTCCCAAACGAGCGATACGGATTTTCCTGATTTCGGAAAAAAGATGCTGTGCCAAAGTCGACTATTTTTATCTGATTGCCATATACTATAATATGTTCCGGCTTCAGATCCTGATAGATGACCGGTTGTGGCTGTGCATGCAGATATCCGATGATATCACACAATTGTGTGCCGATCTGTAATAAAAAATTCAGGGAAATTGTTTGTTGATGATGCAAATATGCTTCTAATGATTCACCCCGCACATACTCTTCAACGATATAATAGTATGTGTCGTCCTCCTCAATATCATAAATGATGGGTATTCCGGGATGTTTCAAAGATCTCATCAGTTCCGCCTCCATAGGGAAACCGGAACTGTCGGGCAACGACTTGGGAATTCGCTTGACTGCCCGATCCTGTTTTAGAATCTGATGTCTGACCAGATATACCTGACTGTTGGCGCCGGCTCCGAGAAGCCCGGTCACAGTATACTTGCCAAACAGGTTCTGCTTCATGGTCCTCACCGCGCTTTCTGTATAGAAATTGAAAACAGCTCGGTGAAAAAGCATTTCCAAGTCTCTTATACCACACGCAGTACCGTTTTGACAACCGATTTTGCAAAGTTTATACTTTTTTAAGATTTATGAACACATTCCACGCTGTTAACATCTTGACGACAGCGAAAAATTTTTATATACTTTTTGTACTTTTCAGAGAATATTAACCGGATATATAAAGAATCAGATAAGGAATAAATATTATGAAATTAGAACGAATCAACGATAACCAGATCCGCTGCACCCTGACCGGTCAGGATCTGGCCGACCGCCATCTGCAGCTCTCAGAGCTGGCTTACGGCAATGATAAGACCAAACGGCTGTTTCGGGATATGATGCAGCAGGCATCCTGCGAACTCGGTTTTGACACAGAGGACATCCCTCTTCTGATCGAAGCGATCCCCATGCCCGGTGACTCCATCATACTGACTGTCACGAAAGTAGAATACCCGGAGGAACTCGATACACGATTTTCGAATTTCAGTGATTATGGTGAATACCCCGGTGATCCGGAAGATAACGAAGATGACTCACCGACCTTAGAAGGTGCCGACACGATCATGGATCTGTTTCACAAGATCAGTGCTGCGGCTGCCGCATTACGCGGTACAGACTCCGGTGCATCCAGACCGGTTGCTGATGAAGTCTTTGAGACGTCTGACAATGCCGCCGACACTTCCTCATCTGTCGAAAGTGATCCGGTACCGGCAGACACTGATATCGTAAAGCTGTTCTCCTTCCGTGAGATGGATCATCTGGTCCGCCTTGCACATGTACTGGACGGCTTTTATGCCGGAGATAATTCCCTGTTTCTGGATATCTCCGAGCATGTCTACTATCTCGTACTGCATAAAGACAGTCATACGCCCAGCGAATTTAACAAGGTGTGCAATATTCTGTCTGAATATGCCCTGCAAAACCGTTATGTGGATTCTACCGAAGCCTATTTTGAAGAACATTTCAAGTGCATTGCGGCGCATGATGCATTGCAGCGGCTCGCTAACGTTTAATGCCTGCCGGCAGTTCCTTTGATGCATGACAACAAAAGCCCTTCGCCACGGGATATCTCTCATCCCCGCGCGAAGGGCTTTTTTACATTACATATCGCATTTTATTTCTCATGCTTTAAAAATGTGTTGATCTGATCAACCAGTGCATCCGGCTCGATTCCATGAACCATTGCAGCCTGCTCGATGGTCTCCATCTGGGAAGACGGGCATCCGAGACAGTGCATTCCGATACCGAGTAATACCGGAGCAATGCTTTCATCTATCTGAAGTAATTCGCCGATCATAGTGTCTTTTGTCACTGTTGCAGCCATTTGTAGTTCCTCCTTTATTGTGTATATTAACATAGCTATTATATACACTTTCTCTTCACTTGTCTAGTATCTGAAATAATCGGAGAGTTATACACGACTAATCCTAGTACCTGATTTTATGCACTATTTTCAATTTGCTGCGCTTGTTTTTCCACGATTTTTGTACTAAAATATGCTCATAACTACAGCTTAGTAGAATAATGCATATTTATAAGGAGGATAAACCAATGGCTTACGTTATTAATGACTCTTGTGTATCTTGTGGAACATGTGAGGGCGAGTGCCCCGTAGGAGCTATCTCTGCAGGTGATGGCAAGTATGAGATCAACGCTGATACATGTGTATCTTGCGGAACATGCGCAGGCGCATGCCCTACAGGTGCAATCAGCGAGGGCTAATTGTTCTTAGACAATGCATATGCAAAAGGAGACTGAAATTCAGTCTCCTTTTTTATTGCCTTTTCGATCAGCCTTCGAGCCCGGGGGCTGTCTTTAACTTCTGCTTACGGTTCTTTTTCTGGCGGAATGTGCGTTTCTGGCGTTTTCCGTAGTTTCGTATCGCTTCATCCAGCTTTTTGAAACGTTCCTCCTCCTGTTCGTCCTGCACACGCATCAGATAATTCATTTCCTTAAGTACACGATCTCCGACATCCGTTCCGATCTCCCTGCTCAGATCCTTATTATTCTCGGTCATGGCATTCCGGACGATCCGGGTCATCAGATCCTGAAACTGCTCCATGCGCTCCTGCGGTGACATCTGCGTCTGCTCCGCTACCGACTGCAGTTTGGCTTTCTCCGGAAGCCGCACCGGCTGTTCTTCTCCATCCTGCATCTGCTGATGTAACAGGATCTTGATCGCTTTTAACTGATACCCCTCTTCTTTCAGCTGTTTGATACGCAAAAACTGATCGACATTCTCCTGTGTATAGTAACGGTGTCCCAGCTCATTGCGGGGAACCGTCAGCTCCAATTCATCTTCCCAGTAACGTAATACATGAGATTCCACCGCTACGATACCCGCAGCATCCGAAATCGTATAACGTACCTGTTCCAACCAATCGACCTCCTTCTTGTTCATTTATGCTTTTATTATAGTCAACCTGAAATAAAGGTACAATCTTTTTTCATCGCAGGTTTCGACAAAAACCGCTGCTCTGCCCTGTTTCATAAAAAGGGGTGAAAATTTGTTCTATATATGCTATAATATTTATAATTGTAATTTTTTAGCTATACTGCGAATGAACCACATTCAAAGGGATTCAGGAGGATTCATGAATAATCGTTCGATCAAATTTAAGGGTAAGCTGCGATTTTACCTGTGCGCGCCCCTATACCTGGCCGTTCTGCTGGTATTACTGAATATTCCCTGCTATTTTTACGATAAAAATGTAGGCTTTTGTATGACCTTATTTACAGGGATCTATACGATCACGGTGTTTGTCGCATATTTCCGGTGCAAACCGTTTCTGATCAATGAGCTCGTCAATTTTGCCACACAATACGGCACGGTTCAGAAAAAACTGCTGAACGAGTTTGAGATTGCCTATGCACTCGTTGATTACAACGGAAAGCTGCTCTGGGTCAACAACCAGTTCACCGAACTCACAGGCAAAGATAAAAATTATCACAAATCGATCACATCCGTGTTCCCTTCTATTACAAAGGAGCTTCTGCTGAGCGAGGATACCTTAGAGCTCGCACTCCCGTTAGAAGACTATCACCTGCGCGTCTCCATGCACCGCATTTATTTCAGCAGTATTTTAAACGAGACGCATATGCTTGAGACGAGTGCGGACCACAACTATCTGACAGCCATTTACTTCTTTGACGAGACGGAGCTCAACCGCTGTATACAGGAAAATGAAGATCAGAAAATGGTCGTTGCGCAGGTCTATATCGATAACTACGATGAAGCTCTCGAAAGCATCGAGGATGTCAAGAGATCTCTGCTCGTCGCTCTGATCGACCGCAAAGTCAACACCTACTTTTCCAAGGTGGACGCTCTTGTGCGCAAGACCGACCATGATAAATACTTCATCGTGTTCCGTCACGAACACCTGAAAGCCTTAAAATCAGATAAATTCAGTATCCTTGAAGATGTCAAGACCGTAAAAGTCGGCAATACGATGGCTGTGACGCTCAGTATCGGTATCGGCGATACGGCCGCAAGTTACAGCCAGAATAACGAATATTCCCGTATGGCGATCGATCTGGCTCTCGGACGAGGCGGCGATCAGGTCGTGCTCCGCGAGGGCGAAAAGGTCACCTATTTCGGCGGGAAAGCACAGCAGGTAGAGCGCAACACCCGTGTCAAGGCCCGTGTCAAAGCTCATGCACTTCGCGGTATCATCGAGAGCAGAGAACGGGTGATCGTTATGGGACACCAGATCAGCGACATGGATTCCTTTGGCGCCGCCATCGGTATCTACTGTGCTGCACGCACTCTCGACAAGAAGGTACAGATCGTACTGAACACTGTCAGTTCTACACTTCGTCCGTTCCGTGAATGCTTCACGGAGGAAAAAGGTTATGCACCGGATACATTCCTGACACGTGAGCAGGCGATCGAAGTATGTACACCCAATACGGTCGTCATGGTCGTGGATACAAACCGGCCCGCCAACACAGAGTGTCCGGAGATCCTGAAAATGACAAAAAATATTGTTGTTTTTGACCACCACAGGCAGACCAGTGATACGATCGAGAATCCGGTTCTGTCCTATATTGAGCCGTATGCATCTTCAGCATGTGAGATGGTCGCAGAAGTTCTGCAATATTTTACCGAGAGCATCAAGCTGGCTCCGCAGGAAGCCGACAGCCTCTACGCCGGTATCCTCATTGATACCAACAACTTTATGGCAAAGACCGGCGTGCGCACATTCGAAGCTGCTGCCTACCTGAAGCGCTGTGGTGCAGAAGTCACCCGTGTCCGCAAGATGCTGCGCAATGACGTAAATGACTACAAGGCCCGTGCGGAAGTTGTAAGACACGCAGAAGTATATCGTGATGCATTTGCGATCTCTGTCTGTCCGGCTGACAATATAGAGAGTCCGACGATCGTGGGCGCACAGGCCGCAAACGAACTGTTAAATATCACCGGCATCAAGGCATCTTTTGTCCTCACCGCATATAATGGCAAAGTCTACATCAGCTCGAGATCCATTGATGAGATTAATGTCCAGCTGATCATGGAAGCGTTAGGCGGCGGTGGACATCTGACGATCGCCGGTGCACAATTAGAGCATTATACGATCACTGAAGTAAAACATATGCTTCAGCAGACTATCGATAAGATGATAGAGGAAGGAGATATCAAAGTATGAAAGTCATTTTATTAGAAGATGTAAAATCTCTGGGAAAAAAGGGTGAGATCGTCAACGTAAGCGATGGTTATGCCAGAAATATGATCCTGCCGAAAAAGCTGGGTCTGGAAGCAACCAGCAAAAATTTGAACGACCTCAAGCTGCAGAACCAGCACGCCGAGAAGGTGGCACAGGAGAATCTGGAAGCTGCGAAAAAATTTGCCGAGGAACTCAAGGATAAAAAAATCGAAGTCAAAATGAAGTCCGGCGAAGGCGGCAGAACCTTCGGTTCTATCTCTACCAAAGAGATTGCCGAAGCGGCGAAAAAACAATTAGATCTCGAGCTGGATAAAAAGAAAATGATCTTGAAAGACCCGATCAAGGCTCTCGGCACCTACGAAGTACAGATCAAGCTGCATCCGCAGGTGACAGGTACTTTTACCGTACACGTATCAGAGGGGTAAAATCGTATGCCAGCAGAAGAAACGCTCATCAAGCGTACTATGCCAAATTCGCTGGAAGCGGAACAATCACTCATCGGATCGATGATCATGGATCGCGATGCGATACTCGTCGCATCTGAATTACTCGTCAGGGAAGACTTCTACCATCAGCAGTATGGGATTCTTTTTGAGGCGATGGTCGATCTGTTTAACAACCGTGAACCTGTGGATCTGGTCACACTTCAGAACAAATTAAAAGAAATGAACGTACCTCCGGAGATCAGTTCCCTGGAATATGTCCGGGATCTGGTCGATGCGGTACCCACATCCGCCAATGCCAGATATTATGCGGAGATCGTAAAAGATAAATCCATGCTGCGACGCATGATCCGCACGACGGAAGAGATCGCCAACGACTGCTATCAGGGCACGGAATCCACGAACGTTCTCATGGAACAGACGGAGAAAAAGGTCTTTGATCTGTTACAAAACCGCGGTGGCGGCGATTATGTACCGATCAAGGATGTCGTATTGGAAGCGCTTGATAAAATCGAAAAAGCATCCAAGACACAGGGAAACGTAACCGGTATCGCGACCGGATTTCTCGATCTGGATTATAAGACCGCCGGCTTGCAGCCATCCGACCTCGTACTCGTGGCAGCACGTCCGTCTATGGGAAAGACGGCTTTCGTCCTGAATATCGCACAGCATGTCGCCTTTCACAGCAATCTGTGTACCGCGATCTTCAGTCTGGAGATGTCCAAGGCACAGCTTGTGAACCGTCTGTTCTCACTGGAATCCCGCGTAGATGCGCAGAAGCTGCGCTCCGGTAATCTGTCCGATACCGATTGGGAGAACCTGATCGAAGGCGCAGGCACGATCGGCCAGTCCAAGCTCATCATCGACGATACACCCGGTATCTCGATCTCGGAGCTGCGCAGCAAATGCCGGAAATATAAGCTGGAGCATGACTTAAAACTTGTGATCATCGACTACCTGCAGCTCATGAGCGGCAGTGGCGGCAGAGCCTCCGATTCGAGACAGCAGGAGATCTCCGATATCTCACGTTCGCTCAAAGGACTTGCCAGAGAGCTCAATGTACCTGTTGTCGCATTATCCCAGCTCTCACGTGCCGTGGAGCAGCGTCCGGATCATCGTCCGATGCTCTCCGACCTGCGTGAATCGGGTGCGATCGAGCAGGATGCCGATGTCGTAATGTTTATCTATCGTGACGACTACTACAATAAAGACACTGAGGATAAAGGTATCGCCGAGATCATCATAGCCAAGCAGAGAAACGGCCCGATCGGAACCGTCAATCTCGTCTGGCTGCCTGAATATACCAAATTTGCGAATATGGAACGTTAAAAAATGCCCGGACAAATGTCCGGACATTTTTTTACCCCAATTTATATTTATTCTCCTAAAATGACTTATTCATTCGGCTGTGCCAGATAAGGAAGTACTTCATCCATTGTCTCTGCCATCACCCCTATGGTGTCCAGTAACTCAGCAATCTCTTCATCGCTGTAGGAATCAGGATCTGACGCTACTTCATTTGCCTGATTGACTACATCTGCGCAATTATTCAGATATTCGATCGCCTCATCGTTATCCAGCCAGCCATTTATCTCTGCAAAAGTATATGCATAATCATAGATCAGATTTAACTCGGTATTCACACGCGTGATCGCGTCTGTGTAGGTAATATATTTCTTTACCTTGACCTTTGCTTTTGCCGCATAGGTATCTTTGCCTTCCTTCCACGTGACTGTGATCACCGCGGTTCCGGGCTTTTTGGCAGTCACAACACCATTTCTATTCACAGTCGCAACTGACTTCTTATTTGTCTTATACGTCGGATTGGCTTTTGCCGGCGCATTGTGAAGAACCAGCGTCCACTTCTCGCCCTTCGCCATTGTATAAGATGCTACAATGAATCCGTTTGACGTCTCTGCAGCCTTTGCAGGTGCCGGTACGAGTATCGTAGTGAGTATCAATGCACATGCCAGCATCAACGTTACCATTCGTTTCATAATCCTGGTCTTTTTGTTTTCCATAACACGTTACCTCTCTTTCAGTACATTTATTGTCATTTTATGTACTATCATCAGTATAAACGCCCCTGCTGTCCCACGGAGACGTATGTTCCGAATCGTCCCTAATATGTCATGAATCGACCTTTATGATCACAAATTGTCTGTTTCACCTTTTCCTGATACGCATCTGCAAAAAAGATCTCCTGCGACCTCGACGCGGCGAAGCGTATTTCTCGTCATAAAATCAGCGGATGCAATATACATCTTTTCCGGATCTGACAGCCTGCATCCTCGAGCCGGTGTGACATCTCGATATTGTTTGCCTCATCAGACCGGGCTCGCAGCTCTACCAGAACAACGACTTCTTTGCCGTTTTCGGCTGCTTCGACCAGCGCTTCGATGATCTTGCTGCGGTCAGCCGCTCTGCCAGCGGCACATCCGGATTACCTGCTTCGTTCAGGACACGTTCATTGAACTGCATCATGTAAAATCCATGTAAGATTTTGGTAAAAGGAGAAAAAAAAGACACCTTTCAGTTTTCACTGAAAAGTGTCTTGTGTAATACGATGATCTTACTCCTGAACGTAAGGCATCAATGCTACGTGACGTGCTCTCTTGATAGCAACGGTCAGTGCACGCTGATGCTTTGCACAGTTTCCGGTGATTCTTCTGGGAAGAATCTTACCTCTCTCAGAGATATATCTCTTTAACTTGTTTGTGTCCTTGTAATCGATCACATTGTCTTTTCCACAGAATACACATACTTTTTTTCTTCTGTGCATCGGGCGTCTCTTTGCCGGAGCGCCGTCTCTGTCACTCTTATTGTAAGGCATAGCTCTCTACCTCCTATATTATTGGTCTTCCTAAACACATCTGCTCAGAAAATATGTCTAATTAAACGGTAATTCTTCATCAATACCCTCGGGGATATTCATGAAGCCGTCCCCTGCATCGCTGGGTGACGGTCTGTCAGCAGGAACAAATCCACCGCCGTTATTTGCAGCGGCACTCTTGCTCTCGGCAAACTCCTGATCCTCTACCACAACATCTGTGGTGTATACACGCTGTCCGTCCTTATTCGTATATGATCCGGTCTGAATCCTTCCGGTCACAACTACTTTGGTTCCCTTATGCAGATACTTCTCTGCGAACTCTCCGGAACGGCCAAATGCTACGCACTGGATAAAATCAGCGGTCTGGTCACCATTCTGGTTGTTACGGCTCACGCGTCTGTCTACTGCTAACGTATATCTTGCAATCGCTGTTGCATTCTCACCCTGAGAGTAACGTACCTCAGGATCACGGGTCAGACGACCCATCAAAATAACCTTATTCATCCGGTTCTCCTATCTTTGCTCTAAGGCAAGATGATAAGCCTCTCACGACTTTGCCGCAAGACGATTATTTCTCGTCTGTTCTAACACATAAGAAACGAAGAACGTTGTCCATGATACGGACATTGCTTTCAACTTCCGCAGGCACGGTAGCCTCTGCATCAAAGTGAATGAAGT
>Ga0129312_1000325_pt1 | contig 44249 bp, 47 predicted proteins | sample O827metagenome_FD_94434 | JGI IMG/M metagenome (GOLD analysis project Ga0129312, IMG submission 94434) | Orangutan group fecal microbial communities from Wisconsin, USA - O827 metagenome | ecosystem: Host-associated > Mammals > Digestive system > Large intestine > Fecal | place: USA: Wisconsin... | reverse complement strand
TCTCGTTTTCCGCTCCACCTTTTAAGGCGACATAGCCAAGCGGTAAGGCAGAGGTCTGCAAAACCTTTATCCCCAGTTCGATTCTGGGTGTCGCCTCCATTTTTATTTCTTAAAAGGTGTTAATTAGTTATGTCTGCCGCGGTGGCGGAACTGGCAGACGCAAGGGACTTAAAATCCCTCGGGTAGTGATACCCGTACCGGTTCGATTCCGGTCCGCGGCACCAAATAAGCGCAAACATTTTGCGTTGATAAGGTGATTTTTAGCACTTTATCGGTGATGGTTACATGGTCAACGAGCAAGTCTACAGCTTGTTGGACATAGTAACTATTTTTTTTCACAAAAATTTCATCTTTCATAGCTGCCAGTATGGCGGCTATTTTTTGTTTACTGAGAAGTTTTGCAGGTTTCACAGAAGTTTCACAAATAGATTTGTTGATTTCTCTGAGCTCTGCTTTGATTTGGTTCAGACGCTGGCGATCAAATTCATCTGCGTTGCCTTCTTCAAAAATTTTGTAGAGGTTATTTAATTTTTTTTCGGCAACAGCTTTACGCTGCAGCAGTGTAGCCTGGCTGCCTGCCTGTTCCTTCTGCTCTGCCTCATATGCATCTACGATAGCATCTGCAATCCTGCGCATGCCGCCAACGGTAAAGACAACGCGCTCCAGTATCTGCAGTACCCAGTGCTCTAAAACTTCTGCACGTATCATTTTTTGCGGGCATTTAGAGGTAGGAGTCTGTTCCTTGCGCGTGCATCCGTAATAACAGTAGCGCTTGCGGATGCGGTGGCCAACCATGGCGCTGCCGCAGTGGCCGCAGAACACCTTGCCGGACAGCGGGTATTTCTCCTTGGCGGTGTAGCTGGCAGCACGATGCCGGTTCCGGTCCATCTTGGCGCGGACGAGTGCCCAATCATCTTTACTGATAATAGCAGGGAAAGCATTTTCAATAGAAATAAAATCTTCCGGGCGCTCTGCAGCGTGACTGTTGCGGCCGCCTTTTTTACGAGGTATTTTATTAAAGGTATAGGTGCCGATATACTTTTCATTGCAGAGGATATCATGCAGGCTGTTCTTGGCGAATGCTTTGCCGGCCTTGGTAGTGTATCCCTTGGCGCTGAGCTCCCTGCAGATGGCAGCATAGCCTTGGCCATTAAGATACAGCTCAAATATCAGGCGTACGGCAGCTGCCTCCTGCTCATCGATGACATATTTTTTGTCCACAATTTTATACCCAAGCGGTGGACAACCTCCGTTGAAAAGTGCTTTGTAAGCATTTTCATTGAGGCCCTTTTTGGTTTCCTTGGCCAGGTTACGCGAATAGTAGGCTGCCATACCTACCATCATTGTTTCCATCATCTGGCCTTCTGGGGAAAGCGCATCTATTGGCTGCGCTGCGTACTCATAGCGAATACCCAATCTTTCCAGCTTATCCTTAAAGGTAAAATAATTCAGCTCGTTGCGGCTGTTGCGGTCAATCTTATGGAAGATGATAATATCAAATTTATCTTCCATAGCATCGGCCAGCATCTGGTTATAAGCGTCACGCTTGGTAACATCACGTCCGCTTTTGGCTTCGTCGGCGTATTTGCCGACAACGATATAACCTTTGCTTTTGGCGTAGACGCTGCAGGCGCGTACCTGCGCGTCAATAGACTCTTCGCGCTGCATGTCCGAGGAAAAGCGCGCGTAAATAACTGCTCTTTGCATAGAGTCATCTCCTTTATTTTTTATATTTAAATGAAATATTGATATCTAAAGACATGAGTTTTTTCTGACGCTTTAGCCAATTATATAGTGGGATGCACCATATCAATGCAACAAGAAAAACAGCGAAGTATGGTAAGTATTTTTTATACCACATATAGTCTTGCATTTTTAAATAAGCATAACGTTTTTCGCGAATGCCAGTAATAAACTTTTCTTTTTCTTTATTGGGAATGAGATATACCGTTCCATTATCGCTTACAGCCTTTATATTAGATTTCCAAAAGAACTCAGGCTGCTCTGCAAGTTTACCATAATAAACAAAAATAATATCATCACTATTATTAAGGTTAGCTTCGTTGACTGCTCCTATAAATTCATTTGGGACGTTTGATGTTATGGAAAAAACATAACTATTACCGCTTACTTTAGCTCTGATAACTCCATAGCGTTTATAATAATCTAGCCATTCATTCTTGTATAACTTGATCCAAGAAATATTGTGAGTATGAGAGTTTTTTAATTTATGTGACAGCCAAGCGTCTTCAAGTGTCGATGTTAAATTTAAATCTGTTTCAATATATGCAGATATAGGCGATGGAGTAATATCACGCCTCATCAAAGAATTATACTTGCCGATAAGACTGTCTAAGTAAATATTGCCAGTAAAAGCTAACAATAAAATAACGATTGACAAAATCAAACTACGTTTCATATAACACTCCTGTTCTGCAGATGCTATCTTTTAATTCTTATAATTAAGATGCTCCACTCCTATTTTAACCAAACTAAAGAAGGCCATCGTCTTACAATAAGACGATGGCCTTCAACCGGTCGCAAGCGATACCGGTGTATCTAGTGTCTTATTGTAACCTATAAGTAAAGTTCCGTCAACGTATTTAAATTAAAGGACATTAAACTTGCAGCTTTATTATCCTAAATTCTGCTCTTCTTTTTCAGCGGACTGCTCTTGCTTATACAACATAAAATCAATCTGGTTATCAATAACCAACTTACCGTCAGCATTTAGCTGGCGGTATTTTTTTATGTGCTCTTCTTCTTGTTGGGTGAGGGAGAGCGGCACAGGGGCGGGTTCCACTTCGCCCATAAGTTCGCCAGGAGTAGTATTCAAAGCATCAGCAAATGCTTTAATTTTAGATTGCGGAATATCGTTTATTCCACGTTCTATTTTAGCTATAGTTGAAATAGAACGATAACCTATTTTTTCAGCTAGCTCTGCTTGAGTTAAGCCTAACTCTATTCTACGATTTCTAATATTTTTATATAATTCCATTTGAAACCCCCAAGATTTTTTTATTATGCTATTATAATAGCACGTTTTTTCCTGATAATCAAATTTTCTTTAGAAAAGCAAAAAATACTTGACTAATAATCAGAAAAAGACTATAATCAAATTGTGATTAAAAATCAAAAGAGGTGAGAAAGATGACCAATTCACAAGAGCTGGAAATTCAACTGGTTCGCAAAAGAAAATCAAAAAAAGCGCTTGCTAATGCGTTGTGCATCAGCGAAATGGCGCTTTCAAACAAAATGAAAGGTAAATCTGAATTTAAGGCTAGTGAAATTAGCAGAACGGCCACTTTTTTGGATTTGACAAGGGACGAAAGAGATTCAATTTTTTTTGCCTGCTGATGTGATTTAAAATCATAAATTAATATAACATAGTTATATCAAGAACAGCAAAAATGTATGTCAAGCGTATAGGAAGGAGGGGAAGAAGATGCATAGCTTTAATGAGCTGAGTGAAAAACACAATTTGACAGCGGAAGAAAAAAAGACCGCCAAACAAATTCTTAGTGTGCTTAACGGTCAGAACCAAGAAGCAGCAAAGCAGATGCTTCACTTCTGTAGCTACGTAATTGAATGCAATTCTAACGTTGCTGTTGTTTTTGAAGAAGAGTAAGCAGAAGCTTGATGTTGTTATCGGTAGAGATTATCCGACATTGCTTTTCCTGGTCGATATAAAAAGCGCAGCCTGGACAATCAATTTTAATACCGGTAGCCATACCTCCGGTAATAGGACATTTTTTAGGCATTTCCATAAACATAATATCACCTCCGTTCTGTAATACCTATTATAGCACGGAGCAAGAAAAAGGAAGTAAAAGCCATGATGATGATGAAAACCAAAAAGGTAAAACTGTACGGCGAGAAGCTGCGCAAACTGAATACAGCTATCCATGAGCGTGACGGCAACTGCTGCATCATCTGCGGCAGATACGTGGACCCGGGAGAAAAATTTCACCATGAGCCTTGCGGCGCACTGAAGAGTGATGAAATTTCCAAAGGCGTAACCTTGTGCTACGACTGCCATCAGGAACGTCACTGTGGCGCTGGCAGCAGAGTTGTAAAGGAACAAATCAAAGAATACCTGCAAGGGTTATATGGAGATGCATGAATATGAACAGACTTGAAGATTATGACTGCATCACGGAAAACGAGAAGGCAGTCAAGGATATAGACTGGTGGGCAGGCCTGTTTGGAAAGATGGCGCTGGAGATTGCCAGAGAGCGCGGCCTGCTGGATGAGGAGGAAGGAAAATGTGCAAAGCAAAGCGCATGACACGTGCAGAGCTGGACAGCAAGATTGTTGACCATGCCAAGCGCTGTAAAAAATATAAGCCTAACGCAGCAATCAGAGAGCATGAAGCCAGCATGAACTACGAACGTTTTATGCGGGAGCGTCAGGTGCAGATGGCGCGTGAGGTTGATGAGAGAATGAAGGCACGTGCAGAATATGCGCTGCGCTTTATTTTCAAAGGGAGATATAGCAATGGCTAATGAAAAAACTATTGTCTGGTATCGTCCGGGTAAACCGGTGAAGGCCGTGCGCGTTGAGCTTACTTTGGCCAACATGCAGAAGCTGGTGGGCGGTAAGATACAGATCGTACCGCTGGAAGCCAAAGGCAGCAGCCCAGAATATACGCTGATATGTAATGAGGACGGCAAGAACAAATATCACAATGACGCTTTGTTCCCTCTGCTGAACAATAATGGCAATATCGTAGACGTTATATTCGGCCCCTGCTTTATCGCCGGTAAGCTGATGAGCGATGAGGACGGCGAAGAAACATTTATCGACCTGCTGCGTGAAGACTATCTGAGAATAGTCCGCCGCTTTGGGAAAGGAGCTGTGAAGAATGAGAAGAAGGAAACTGCGGAAACTGAGGCTGCTGACCTTAGGCAGCTTACTGCTTGCCGTAATATGCTTGCTAGATTACGGGCCCGCAAGAATGGTAAGTGCAGCTTATCAGATGGTTAAAGGCCCGAAAATAACCGAGATTGTTGTTCCTTACCATGTATTGAGAGAAGGAGACACTTTGGAAGGAATCTGCTGCAGATTAAAAGATGAATACGGCGATAAGCGCGACTGGCGCGAAATTGCTTTTTATGTCTGCAAGGATAACAACAAGAAAGACGGCTGGGTATACCTCGGGGAAAAAATCAATGTGCGCCTGCATGTCCCTGTCGAAACAAAATAAAAAGCCGCCTGCAAAAAGCGCAGACGGCATGGGGATGTATGAAGTTACCAGCATCCATACATCCCTATTTTAGCATATAAGAGTGATGAGAACAAGGAGGAAAAAGAATGGATTATGACGTCAAATTTGTTGAATACAAAGGCGGCAACATTAAAGTAAGTTATACCGTCACTCCGCTTAACTCACATGAGGAAGCGAGTATAATCAGCCGCATTGACAAACCACATGAAGATTTCAGCTGTCTGGAATAGCACGCAGGCTGTTGGAATTTCCGCTGGCCAACGAAGACGGCGAAGAGCTTGGCATTATGGTTACCAAGGTAAACTTTCTAACAAGCAAAAACTTTGGCAGAGGCATGCAGCTGGTGGCGCTGCTGCTGGGCTTCAAAAATTGTAAGCAGCCGTTGCAGGTAGTGACGCAAAAGTTTTACGAGAATGCTGTAGATCATAGCAAGAGATACACGGATGAGCCGTTCCCTTTGCAGCAGTTAACGCCTCAAGAAGCTGACATTATGTTACTCCTAAAGAAGGAAGCCTTTGACTATGCATATCACTGCAAGCGGGAACAGCCAACAATAGATGAGGCGCAGGACGCCTACGAGAATGGCGGTTATCCCGACGAAGAAGAATAAAAGGAGTTGAATGAAAATGGCTGTAGTAAATATGCCGGTAGAATGTCTTATCCCGCATCCGCAGAACCCAAGAAAAGACCTGGGCAATCTGGATGAGCTGACAGCGAGCATTAAAGAGAATGGCATCTACCAGAACCTTACCGTAATCCCGGTCAACGAAGCTGTACCAGGTGAAGAACTCAAGTATATGGTGGTTATTGGCCACCGCCGTCTGGAAGCAGCGAAACGCGCTGGGCTGCAGGAAGTGCCGTGCGCTATTGTAAGAGGGCTTACGGAAACGCAGCAGCTGCAGATTATGCTGCTGGAGAATATGCAGCGCAGCGACCTGACGATTTATGAGCAGGCTCAGGGCTTCCAACAGCTTTTAGATTTTGGCATGGATATCGAAGATATCTCCCAGCAGAGCGGCTTTTCAAAAAGAACCATCAGACGGCGCTTGGAAATCGCCAAGCTGGACCAGAACAAGCTGAACAAAATAAGCTCTACCCGCCAGCTTAGCCTGAAAGAATTTGATGAGTTGGCCAAAATCAAAAACATGGAAGCCAGAAACGAAGTAATGGAGAAGATTGGCACAAATGATTTTGCTTTGGCGGTGAAGCGTGCTATTGATAAAGAAAAGCTTGCTGATAACATGCCGGTATTCCTGGCAGATATGGAACGTCTTGGCATCAAGAAATTTCCGGATAATGCCAATAAATATAGCAGCAAATATAGACGCGTCGGCAGCCTTGACCTCTATGAGTATGAAGTAACAAAAGAAAAAATGCCCAAGAAAACAGAGGGGCTGTATTATGAGGCCAGCTATCCGAGAAACGTAGAATTTTATGTCAAGGAAACAAAAAAGAATAGGGCTAGAGAAAAAAGTGCTAAGGATATCGAAAAAGAAAAGCGCATCAAGGAAGCCTGGTTTAAGATGGACGCCATGGCTGCAACGCATCATGAACTGCGCAAAACATTTATGGAAAACTTTAAAGCTACCGCCAAACAGCATGAGCTTGTGCTGATGGGAGCCTACAGCGTAGCAATATTGCAGGGCGTCGCGTACATGGGATTAGGCAACGTAAACGAAGAAGCTGGAATAGATAACAAATTCTTCGATCCCAAGCGAGACGAGAAAGCAATCAAGTTGGCCTTCGATGGTTATTCCGATATCCAGCAATGTGCGAAGGTTATCTACAAGCTGTTCGGCGACAACGAAAAAGAACTTTATACAAACAATAGCCGCTTTGGATATCCTACATACAAAATCAATCCAAGACTTGAGGCACTGTATCATTGGCTCGTTGCTCTTGGCTATCAGATGAGCAGCGAAGAAAAGCTCATAGCTGCTGGTACACACGAAATCTTCCAACAAAATATCTTTAAAGGAGGAGAAATATGAGCATGATTAAATATGGCAGATGCGATATCTGCGGCAAGAAAACCTTCCACTTGAAAAGAAGATACTACCGTTATAGCTTTCCGTGTGGATGCTGCGGCCGCGATGGCCATCATGAAGAAGTGTTTTACTGCGAAGAATGCAAGCCGGAACCGCGGAAATGGCTGCGCGTAGTACTGGATGCTGAGACGGCAAAAGAGCTGGATTTATTGTGGAAGGAGAAACATAATGGAAGCAGCAATAGATGAATTTACAATCAACCTGGCCATTACAATTATCGTTATGGTGTGCGCATTGGCGCTGGTAGGAGGAAAAAGATGATGAACGATAGTGAAAGAACAATCATGGACTGCGTAAACAGAGCGCAGCTGGCCATAAATGACTGGCAATGCAGCGGCGAAATCTATTATCTGGAGCAGGCAATGGCAGAGCTTACTGAAGCTGTTCTCTTGGCTGATGAACTGGCCAAGGAAGAACCAGTTTTTCTTCAATATAGCGCAGAGGTGCAGGGCTGCGTTGTTTCTAGCGATTTGTGCGATACTCCGGAGGAAGCTTTGGAAGATATTCGTCCCGACCTTGTTGTGGGCGATTTGGTTATAGTCTATAAACAAAAAGAATCCCAATGGCAGCCTTATATTGATATGGATGATTTGATTGAAGGATTTATAAGCCAAGCAGATGATGAGGCTGGCGAAGGTGCAGAAGCATGGTGCGATTTTATTTCCGGTAATGCGCTGGCGCAGGCAAGAAAAGAGCTTGATGAACAGCTCAACGATGTATTGGAAGCCTGGCTCAAAAAACATAAAGTTGATGCCGGCTGGTATGATAGAGCTGGCGTTGAGGGGACATATAGATTTTGCGGTGATAAGTTTATCCGTGTTAGCAAGGCTGGCGATGACGCATGAGCCAGCTAAGAAAAATGGAACGCAGAAAGCAGAAGAAGCTGCATCTGTTGGGCGGTGAAGAGCGGCTGAAGATTAAGGCCGGAGATAATGAACCCTTTGGCATCAGTAAGGCCGGCTATAATGCTATCTACCAAGCTGGCTATGAAGCAGGTATGCAGGCAGAGCGCGATAAGATGATACCGTATTATGCTAAATACTTCACCCATCAGATACTGGCAGTCTGCTGCAAGATACTCATGGAGAACTATGGCGAAATCCATGTACGCCATACGAGATTGGAGAAATTCGCTGAGCTTTACGGCCGCGGCCTTGAGATGCTGGGCGAAGACAAAAGCACCGAACAATATCTTGAGTACATAGAACAATATGGAATGCACATCAATTGGAAGGAGCCGGTGACGTGAACGAAAATCTGAATCTATGCTGCCTGGAAATAGACTATATCGTATATCGCCTGCTGACTACCAGAAGAATCCGGTATGCTCAGCATCTGGCCTGCATGAGAAAAAGAAAGCTCAGAACCTATCTGAGCAAAAACAGAAGCTTGCGTGATAAGTGCTTCTTGGAAGCACGGAAGCTGCCGCGCTTCTGCAAGACAAAAAAATAACTATATATAATAGTAGAAATTGGGCAGGTGAAATACCTGCCCAAAGCTTGATAAAGCATATTAGTTGAGTGGCATATCAGTGCCGGAAAAAATAACAGCCCAAATAACTTAGGCAGAATGGAGCGGAAGAATGTATGTAAAACGGACATGGAGATGTGGTAAATGCATCGAAGTAGAAAAATACCAGACCTTCCGCTACAAGGGAAAGATGACAGTACGTGCTCCGCAAAGCAATCCTACTCCGGAAGCTATGGCCAAGGTAAACGAACGCAACAGCTACAAGAATCTTCGCCGTCTGCTTAATACTAATTTTGGCAAAGGTGACCTGCATTGTGTATTGACCTATGCTCCGGATAAAAGAGCAGCAAGCCCGCAGGAAGCAAAAAAAGATATTCAGAAATTCTGCCGCAACGTGAAACAGAAATGCAAGCGTCGCGGCTCAAATTTCAAATATGTAGCTGTAGCTGAATACGGTAAGCGCTCTATGCATTTTCATGTTGTTATCCATAGCGGGCTGAAGCTGCAGGAGCTTGGCGATATGTGGCCGCATGGACGTATCCATGCAACGGAGCTTGACGGCAGCGGAGATTATGACAGGCTGGCCAGCTATCTTATCAAGCAGACCAACAAGACCTACAACGATCCGGAACGCAGAGTGTTTGCCAGACGTTATGTTACGAGCCGTAACCTTGAGCAGCCGGAGTGTAAGATTGAGAAAGTCAAGGCTGACAGCTGGCGTGAGACGCCTTCTGCACCTAAAGGCTTTTATGTGCTGCAAGATACTATCGTCCAGGACGTCAGCGAGATTACCGGATATCCGTATCAGTATTACCGTTGCCTGGCACTAGGTGGCGGGACACCATTGAAAACAAAAAGACTACGCAGGTAGATGCTTATAATAGCAGCGGACTCTGCCTCGGTAGTTATATACAAGCAAAAAACGGACAGGCGCAAGAAGAAGTATATCCGCTGCTGCTATAAGCACGGGAAGGGGGGAATAAGATTGCTGGTAAAGCACTGGCAGCGCGTCGCAGAGACACGCTTTAAGTATCACAAAAAAATTCAGATGGCCGTGGATGAAGCACGTGCCTGCAGACATCCGCATGGGCTGAAGGACAAGCTGAAGCCTAACCCTACGCAGCAGGACGCGCTGAAGGGAATACTGCCGCTGAAAAAGGTCAGCGTATACATCGGCCGTCGCAGCTACGAGCTTGTTATTGAGCAGCCGGAGGAGTGGCTGGCGGTGATAAGGGAGACGTATGCCTTATACAAAGACTCTCCTATTGGCCACGTCATGCACAAATACTATGACAACTACGAGGACAGGCACGTCCAGCCGGAGGTTATCAGTGGGCTGCAGGGAGTGAGCCGCCAGACGTTCTACGCCTGGCGCAATGAGTTTTTGAGTGACGCTGCTATTATTGCAGCGCAGCATGGAATAAAAAAATTTTAAGCATTGCCGTTTTGTACTTTACAAATCGGCGCTTTTGACGTGGTAAAATAGTATTGTGCAAAATAGCAAGCAAAAACAAAGGCCCTGACGGAGCGTTCCGCCGGGGTTATTTTTATGCAAAAAAACAAAGGAGGTGAAGGCACTATGGCAGAGGTAAAAAAAGCAGTCAAAAAAGCTGTTAAAAATTCCGGTAAAAAATCCACCCTGAAAGCGGGTAAAAAAACCACGTCGGAAACACTCAGTCCGGCGCAGGAGAAATTTTGCCTGGAATACCGCAAGCATGAGGGTAACGGCACTGCTGCAGCCATAGCTGCCGGGTACAGTGAGAGGACCGCCGCGCAGCAGGCTACAAGGCTGTTAAGAAATGTTAACATTCTGAAGCGCATAAAAGAGCTGGCAGATGACGCTATCAGAAAGCAGATTATCGGGCTGGATAAACGTGCTCTGGTGCTCAGTAAAATTGCTGAAGATGACGCTGCTGATGTGCAGGCCAGAATCAGGGCGATTGACGTTCTGAACAAAATGGATGGAGTGTATGTTTTCAAGACTGAAATAAAAGTAAGTGGTAACATCGGTGTAAGACTTAAACGGCGCAAGGAAGGCGCTAACGGATGAAGCCGCAGCTGAGCCAGCAAGACTACGATGCTATCATTGACTATCTGGAAGAGTGCCAACATGATCCGGAGCTTTTCGTAAAGCTGTCTTTTCCGTGGGGCGAACCTAATACTCCGTTGGAAAATCAACAAGGACCGGAGGAATGGCAAAGGCAAATATTGCGTGAAATCAAGGACAACATCAAAACAGCTGAAAGTGCCATCCGCGAAGCGGTGGGCAGCGGACACGGCATTGGTAAATCGGCGCTGGTTTCGTGGATTATTCTCTGGGCGTTGGGAACGTGTACTAATACGCGTGGCGTGGTTACGGCAAACACTGAGACACAGCTACGGACCAAGACCTGGGCAGAGCTTAGCAAGTGGTACAACATGTGGGAAGCCAAATCACTGTTTGACTACACAGCAACGAGCATATTCTGCAATGCTGATAAGTACGAAAAAACGTGGCGGATTGATGCTATACCGTGGAGCGAGACGAACTCCGAGGCTTTCGCTGGCTTACATAATCAGGGCAACAGAATTTTGATTATTTTCGACGAAGCATCAGCGATACATGACACCATTTGGGAAGTTACGGAAGGTGCACTGACTGACGCGGACACGGAAATCATTTGGTGCTGCTTTGGTAACCCGACACGTTCCAGCGGCCGCTTTTATGATTGCTTTCACAAGCACAGAAATTATTGGCACACTCGCAGGGTAGACAGCCGCAGCGTACGCTTTTCCGACAAAAAGCAGATTGAAGAGTGGCGCGAAATTTGGGGCGAGGACAGCGACTTTTTCAAAGTCCGTGTGCGTGGCGAGTTCCCATCGGCTAGCAATAAGCAGTATATCTCTCAGGATATCGTGGATGAAGCACGGAAAAGGGTACTCAAGCCATATCAGTATAATTTCGCTCCGGTTATAATTGGCGTAGATCCTGCGTGGACCGGTGCGGATAAAATAAGCGCATACCTGCGTCAAGGCAATTACTGTAAGCTGCTATTTGAATATCCGAAGAATGATAACGACCTGCAACTTGCCGGCAAAATTGCGGCGCTGGAAGATGAATACCACGCTGATGCAGTCTTTATCGACCTTGGATATGGTACAGGCATCAAGAGTGCAGGCGATGCATGGGGCAGGAATTGGACGCTGGTGTCGTTTGGCAGCACTAAAGGCATACCGCCTAACTGTGTAAATAAGCGCGCTGCCATGTGGCAGGATATGCGGCACTGGGCTATGACAGGTGGAGCAATACCACCTGATGACAACGTGCTGGCTGATGACCTCGTAGGACCGGAGCTTGTTCCGCGTGACGATGGCAGAGTACAACTGGAAAGCAAGGAGAGCATGAAAAAGCGCGGGCTTCCATCTCCTAACAGGGGGGATGCGTTGGCGCTGACCTTTGCTTTTCCGGTGCTGAGCAGAAAACAGGAACATGAATACGCCTGGAGCGTCGATAATGGCGCGCAGGAAGAATATGATCCGTTTCATGGAATGTGGTAGGAGGTGAGACCATGGAAGAAATCATTATACAGCTGCATGGCGGCGGTGGTGGTGGCGGCGGAACGCAGATTAAGCAGAACGCACCCGGAAGCCAGAGCGCCGCAACTATTGACAGCGCGACCGAAGGGCAGCGTGAATCGCTGCGTGAAAAGCTGGGTAAGGCAAGAGGCCGTAACTTTACCAACAAGACCGGCGGCAGCATGGTAGATACAATCAAGAAAGCATTGCTGGGTGAATAGCAATGTTTGAAGAAATCTATCGTGACACAAAGCTGCTGAAGGATAAGCGCTTCGTTCTGGAGCAGATGTACCAGCGGCGCACTTCGTTTGAACCGACGTGGCAACTTCTGTCCCGGTATATCGTTCCGTATCGAGGACGCTTCCATGAGCGTGGCGGCAGCATTGACGGAGAGCGGCGTGACCGCTATCTTATCGACCCTTATCCGATGGATGCTGCAGGCAAGTGTGCTGCAGGCCTGCAAAGCGGATTGACGTCCCCGAGCCGTCCGTGGTTTGAGCTGTCTTTGGCCGATCAGGAAAAGGCTGAATATCATCCGGTACGCCAATGGCTGGATGATGTGCGTGACGTTATGATGGCCGTATATGCACGTGGCAACACCTACGCTATGCTGTACGATATCGAGGCTGAGCTGTGTCAGTTTGGAACGGCGGCGGCGCTGATGATGCAGGACTATGATACTGCTCTCTGGCACCGCAGTTACACCTGCGGCGAATATGCAGGCGGTGTGGATGCTAGAGGCAGGCTTTATTCCTTCGGCAGACGTTTTGAATTGACCGCTCCGCAGATGGTAGCGGAATTTGGCATTGATAACGTGAGCGTGGCCGTAAAGACTGCGTACAACAACAATGACCATACACAACGCTTTGAAGTTGAAATGCTCATTGTCAAAAACAATGAGTATAAGCCTGACCAATTAAAGCCTGGTAACTTCCCTTGGCAGAGCTTTTACTGGGAACGTGGCAATCAGCAGCAGTTCCTGCGCATCAGCGGTTACAAGGAGCAGCCGTTTATTATGCCGCGTTGGACTAAGGTGGCCAACTGCGAATATGGTTATGGTCCTGGCCATAACGCATTGGGTAACTGTATGCAGCTGCAGCGTATCGAGAAAGCAAAGCTCCGCTGCATGGATAACGAGGCTGACCCGGCTATGATGTTCCCGGCAAGCCTGAAAAAAGTCAACCGCCAGCCGGGAGCAAACAACTTTATTCCCGACGGTACGCAGATGAATGCTTATCCGATGATACCTCCGGGAGCAAAGCGCTACGAAGGCATGATAGCCTTGAGCAACGATAAACGCCAGCAGATAAGCGCTACGTTCTATAACGACCTTATGGTAATGCTGACGCAGGCACAGAACAATCCGCAGATGACCGCCAAGGAAGTCGCAGAACGTCACGAGGAGAAAATCCTTATGCTGGGGCCGGTGCTGGAGCAGTTCCATAATGAGGTTCTGGACCCGCTGACCTTGCGTACATTCGGACTCTGTATGCGCAACGAGCTTTTCCCGCCTATGCCGGAGGAGATTACTGCAGATGAGCTGAAGGTTAATTTCGTGAGCCTCTTGGCGCAGGCGCAGAAGATGGTAAGCCTGCCGAGTGTACAGAATGTACTTGGTATGGTGGGTAACGTAGCAGGTATCTATCCTGAAGCTGCCGACATTATCAACATCGACAACGTAATCCGTGAGGTTGGCGTTATCAGCGGCACGCCTGAGAAAATCATGCGCAGCGAAGATGAGGTGCAGCAGCTCAGAGAGCAACGCCAGCAGGCGCAGGAAGCACAGATGCAGCAGGCGCAGATGGCACAGGGCGCAGAAGCGGCCAAGACCGGTGCGGAAGCTGCAAGGCTTTTGAGCGAGGTGCCATCCAATACGGATAATGCTCTGGATGATATGCTGAGCAGAATGGGGATGAGCTGATGGAAAAGCAAAGATTTGCTGAACTGCTCGTAAACGTCATGCAGACGCAGACGGGCAGGGAATTTATTTATGAGCTGCTTGACACCATGGAAGTGCATGTTCCTAACTATGTTGTCGGTGAAGGAAGTGTTATGGGGTATGAGATAGGCCGGCGCAGCGTCGGTGAAGAACTGCTCCGTATGCTGAGAGATGATACTGAGGAAGGCCTGCAGCTGGAGCTGCTGATGCGGCAGGAAGCGCGGGACCGTCCCAAAGAAAAACACAAAGATGAATTCTATGACCAATTTGAAGGAGGTAATGTTTAATGCGAAAGAAATGGTTGTTCTTTCTGGCTCCTGACGGCGGCGATGCTGGCGGCGGTGAAGGCGGAGCTGGTGGCGATGGAAGCACTGGTGGTGATGGCGGTGCTGCAGGCGGCAGTAAAAGCGTCTTTGATAACCCTGATGGTAGTGGCAACGCTTCTGGTGACGGCAACGGCAATCCTGCTGGTGATGGCGGCGGTACTGGCGAAGTGCCGGAAAACTATGAGTTTAACCTGGGCGAAGGCCTTACAATTACCGATGAACAGAAAACAGCATTTACCGCCATAGCTAAGGATGCAAAGCTTTCGCAGGCACAGGCTGACAGTCTGCTGAAAATGCACAGCGAGATTGTTAATGGCTATATGCATGCCGCGGAAGATGCCATTGAAAAAAATATCGCTGAATGTCAGAAGCTGGGGCTGACCAGTCAGGAAAACCTTGGCTTTGCCAGAACTGCTGTAGATACCTTTGGCGGCAGCGAGGCGATGCAGGTGCTGATTGATACCGGTGCTATCAATCATCCTGCAGTCTGCAAGCTCTTTGTAACTATTGGCCAGCTTATCAGTGAAGATAAGCCGGCAGATACTCATGTCGGCGGCAAGGGAAACCCGCGGGCAGAAGATATCCTTTTCCCGAACAGCAAATACTAAGGAGTGAATTAAATGGCACAAACCGGACTTTATAACAACACCGGCCTGGCAACTATGTATGATATTGCGCAGCAGTATCGCTCTGCCGGCAATGAAGCGGCAGCGCAAGTCGTAGAGCTGCAGGCTAAAACTAACCGCCTTTGGGAAGTATTCCCTATGCGCCCCTGCAACAGCGGAAGCGTTGAAAAGGCGCTCATCAGAACCAGCCTGCCTGATGTAGCATGGCGTATCATTAACCGCGGCATTGCTCCTACCAAATCCAGCGTAGGCCAGGCAAGCTTTACTACCGGCGGCGTAGAGGCTACCGCTCAAATCGACGAACGCCTGATGAAGCTGAACAAGAACAGCAACACCTATCGCCTTAACGAAAACTACGCGCACCAGGAAGCTATGAGCCAGAAAATGTCGACCACCTTTTTCTATGGTGACGAAAAAATCAACCCTGCAGGCTTTACCGGTCTTGGCGCTTACTACTATGATAAGGCCGGCCAGGACGAAATTTACGCTAATCAGATTGTTGATGCTGGCGGTACCGGTAATAATCTGACCTCTCTTTGGGTAGTTACCTTTGCGCCTGATACTGTTTACGGCATCACTCCGGAAGGTGTGGCTGGCGGTTACAGCTATCGCGACAACGGACGTGTTAAAGTGAGAGATGAGAACAACCTTGAATACTGGGGCTATGAATCTCAGTACAACTGGGACGTAGGCCTCTGCGTACGTGACCCGCGCTATGTAGCACGTCTGGCCAACATTGATACTACCAATACCAGCAGCACTGACTTCATCGACAAACTGATTGAAGTATATGACTGCATTGAAAATCCTGACCATGGCCGTACTGTTATCCTCTGTAACCGTAAGGTGCAGACCATGATCAATATTATTGCGCAGAAGAAAAACAATGTTAACCTTTCTCTGGAAGACTTTGGCGGTAAGCGTATTCAGCATTTCTGGGGCTCTCCTATCCTGCGCAACGATGCTATCCTGAACACTGAATCCCAAATTTAAGGAGGCAAGAAAAATGGCAGTAATGATTGATGCAAAGCTTATTCTTTGTGAGAATGTTGATACCGCAGCGACTGTTACCAGCAATGTGCTTGATGTTGGCCGTAACAAATCTTTGAGACCGCTCTATGTTGATGTTAAATTGACCAAGGGTGTAACTGCAGGCCGCGTCAAGAGCGTAGAGCTGCAGACCAGCGCGGATAAAAGTTTCTCTTCTCCTGTCACTGAGATGGTGGTAACTATCGGCAAAACTGCTGAGCAGCAGAAGCATGCCTGCCAGCTGGCGCAATTCTTCGCGTCTGTCCAACCGCAGGGCCGCTACGTCCGCGTAAAAATCACCGGTGATACTACCGCTCCGGCAGGAGGCAAGATTTGGGCATATCTTTCTCCGGATATTCAGGTGCCGGTATGAGATACAAAGTAATCCGCACCTGCTATTGGCAGTGCAGGCTTTGGGAAAAGGGCGAAGTGGTGGAGCTGGGTGAGAATGTGCCGGAGCATTTCAAACCGCTTTATAATCCAGCCGAAAGATTGGCACTGAATAAAAATGCTGACGAGCTTTCGGATGAAGAACCTGTGAACGAAACTCCTTCCAACGAAGTGCTTTCGGATGAAGAACCTGCGAACGAAGAACATTCGGACGAAACGTCTGGCAGCATGGAAACCCCGGATATCATGCCTTCTTCCTTGGAAGATATGAATGTCGGCCAACTGCAGAAGCTGGCACGTGCAAACGGCCTGGAGCCGCCGAAGAATGCCAAAAAACAAGAACTGATTTCCGCTCTGCGCGGAGAATAACATCGGGCCGGAGCTTATTCCGGCCTTTTGTTTTAGGAGGAAACCATGAATAACATTGAAATCTGCAACCTTGCGCTTGGCCGTATCGGCGTAGACGAAATCAACCGCATGGATGAGGCAAGCCAGCCTGCAAGAATCTGTACACGTTATTTCAATTTTACCCGTCAGAATGTATTGCGCCGCTTTCCTTGGACGTTCGCAACGAAACGTGTGCAGCTGGCGCTGCTTAATGAAACGGCACCTGATTATAAATACGTCTATCAATATCCTTCTGATGCTCTGGCCATACGCCTTATGTACAATGACAGCTTTGTTGGCCTGCCTAAAGATAATTACTTCCGCATTATGAACGGTAACGGCGGACGCAAGATATACAGTAATATCTCTAACGCCTACGTGGAATATACTGCAGACGTAAAGGACAGTGAAACCTTCGACAGCCAATTCATTGAAGCCTTCAGCTGGAAGCTGGCGGCGGAGATGGCGTTCGCTTTGACCGGTAATATGAACCTTGCGACAAATGCTATCCAGGCATACAATGCTTACTTTACGGAAGCTGCTGGCGAAGATGCTGCAGAAGACAATCAGGAAGAAGCTGTACAGGATAGACTGGCTAACGCCAGATGGGAGGGCTGATAATGGGATTGTATCAACTGAAGCCAAGCTTTGCCGGCGGTGAATTGTCGGACAGCATGTACGGCCGCGTCGATATCAACAAATATGATAGCGGCGCTGCCACGTTGAAAAACTTTACGGTGCAGCGTTATGGTGGCGTGCGTAACCGCAACGGCTTCCGGCATATTGGCGTAACCTATGGAGGTAAGCGTGCCTTCTATATCCCCTTTCTGTATAACGCCAATGAAACCTATATCATAGAAGTCACTGCAGGACATTGCCGTTTTCTGTACAACGGCCAATATATTGTAGAGGATAACGGAGAGCCTTATACAATAAGCAACAATCTTAATCCAGCCGACCTGCAGGGCATCTGCAAAATAAAATATACGCAGAGTGCTGACGTGCTTTTTATCGTACATCCTGACCATTACCCTATGACGCTTACGCGCTACAGTACATATGACTGGCGCTGGGAACAGATGCCGATAACAGGCGGTCCGTTTGAGGACAGCAATGGCAGTACTGCAACGGAGGATGAGCAGGTAACGCAATTATACCGTTATGGTCCTGGAACCTACGAGCTGACGCTTCCTGATACCGTAACCAATATTTCGGTGGAATTGGCTGGTGCTGGCGGCGGTGGTGGCGGAGCTGCTATCGCAGGAACATATACGGCTCCCGGAGGTGATGGCGGCACAGGTGAATATATCCGCTTTTCAACTGATGTTCGGCCAGGCCAAAAGTATACGTTAGAAGTTGGAGCTGGTGGTAAAGGTGGTAACGGCAGGTTAAGCGAAAAGTCGGGGAAATACTTGACCGTTGATGGAGATGCTGGTGGCGCTGGCGGCAACACGATTGCGTTTGGCAGGACAGTTAAAGGTGGTGGAGCTGGAAGTGGCGGCCATATTCTTTTCTGGTTCCAGACTACACCAGGCAGCAAAGGTGCGAGCTACAAAGGCGGTGCTGTCGGTGGCACCAAGGGAACCGACGCTGGCAACATCAACGGCAAAAGCGGCGGTGACGGGTTTTGTAATATCCGCTTCCGCTATGGTAGCAAGGCGGCGAAGATAACTGCCAGTGCAACCGAAGGCGAGGTTACATTAACAGCAGATAAGGATATCTTTGAGAAAGATACCATTGGCAGCCTTATTGAACTGACTCATTATAAAAAAAGTGAATACAAAAAAGGTGTGCCCGATGCAACGGATGCGCTGCTGGTAAGCTGCCTGCCGGGCTCTAGCGTCTATGTAGAGAGCTTCGGCTTCTGGAAGGGCAACTTCTCACTGGAAAAATATAACGAGAACAGCTCTATGTGGGAGCTTGTAAGGACGCAGGACGGCAATCACAGCCAGAACTACAACTTTACCGAAAAGAACGAAGAGGAATACATCGTCAGGTACAGAGTAACCTCAACGGAATTTGATACTACTATCTGGAGCGGTGAGAATGAGAAGCAGACTGGGTACGTCACTGTGCAGAGCTTCGGCAATGATTATAGCGGTATTGTGAAAATTACCGAGTACATCAGCAGTAAAAAGGTTAAAGGCAAGGTATTGCGCACGATTGGCAGTACAGACGCTACGCAGATTTGGGCTTTTTCTCCGTGGAGCAGGAGCAAAGGGTATCCGACTGCAGCAGGCTTCTTTGAGGACCGCTTGGTATTTGCCGGCAGCACAAGATATCCGCAGACGTTCTGGGGCAGCAAGGTAGGAGATTATTATAATTTCGGTGTATCGACACCGGTGGTAGACGATGATGCGGTAACGGCTACTCTAAACGGCGGCCAGATGAACGGTATCAAAGCCATGGTAGCCTTTGGAGAATTGATTCTGCTGACAAGCGGCGGTGAATATAAGGTAAGCGGTGGCCAAGGCAAAGCACTCACGCCTAGCAATACTTTAAGTCAGGCGCAGGAATACCGCGGCATATCTGACGTATTACCGGTAACGGTAGGCAGCAGAATTGTTTTTGCACAGCAGCAGGGCAACATCATCCGTGACCTGGCATACAGCTATGAGGCTGATAAATACACCGGCGATGACCTTAATCTATTGTGCTCCCATCTTTTCGATGGCCATAAAGTGGTAGCTATGACCTACCAGCAGACTCCGGACAGCATCATATGGTTTGTCCGTGATGATGGCCTGCTCTTGGGACTGACCTATATCAAGGAGCAGGATATCTACGCATGGCATAAGCACAGCATTAAAAATGCTCGCTTTATTAATGTATGCTGCATTCCTGGCGGAGATTGTGACGAGCTTTATGCTGTAATAGAACGTAACGGTAAATACGAGAACGTTATGCTGGATAAGCAGAAAGATAACGATGTGCCGGAGGAACAATACTATGTTGATGATGGCATTACCGTACGTGGCAGCGATATAAAAGAGGTAAGCGGACTGACGTGGCTGGAGGGTGAAACAGTGGCCATACTGGCAGATGGCAATGCGCTGCCGCAGCAGAAGGTTGAAAACGGCAAGATTACACTGAGCAAGAAACACGGCTACAGTGTTGTGCATGTAGGATTGCCTATTGATGCAGTCATAAAGACATTGCCGATAGAATTTCAGATGCAGGACGGCAGCTCCATCAGCCGCAAGAAGCGTATAGGCAATCTTGCTGTTCTCTTTAAAAACACGCGTGGCGGACTGTATGGTCTGAGTGAGGGAAAGCTTGATGAAATCAAATGGCGCGATACCGAAGCATACGGCCAACCTACAAAACTTTTCACCGGTAAGAAAAAAATCGTCCTGCCTGCTGCAGGCTGGGACGAAACGCAGCAGCTTATCATTAAGCAGGATGCGCCGCTGCCGATGACGGTATTGGCCATTGTGCCGGAGATTGTGCCGGGAGGATAATATGGCGGAATATACTTTTTCTCGTCCGTCTAATAGAGATATTGAATACGTGGCTGCGCATCTGCGGCAGGACAACAGGCAGGAGCTGGCGGCGCTGTATGGTGCTGGGCATGAGCTGGATGTTTTAAAAAGAAGCGTCAGATACAGCGAACTGATTGGCTGCTTTTATATTGACGGCGTGCCTGCAGCTATCTATGGAGTAAGAAGCCCTGCTGCAATATGCTCCGTAAAATGCGTCTGGCTGCTCATGACCGACGAAACATTGAAGCATAGGCTAGTAGTAGGGCGATATACCAAACGCTTTCTGAGGGCGATTGTGGCGGCCTATGGGCCTATGTCCAATAAGGTTGATGCTGGAAACGCTGAAATCCTGCGCTGGCTCAGATGGCTTGGCGCTGAGATATCGGAACCGGTGCAATGCGGAATCTACAATCTGCCGCACAGGGAATTTTATTTTGACGAAAGAATTTTAAAGGAGGGATAGCATGGGCGTAGGAGTAATGATTGGTGCAACTCTCTTGGGCGGTTATCTGCAGGGACGTGCAGCACGCCAGCAGGCCAACGCACAGGCGGCGCAGGCTCAGGCGAATGCTGATATCGCCTATAATAATGCGCAGAAGCTGCAGGAACAGGCCGAGAAGCAGGCACAGAACAATGAAATCAACGAGGAAAACAAACGCCGCAGACTGCTGCAGCTGCAGGGGCAGCAGAGAGCCAACATCGGCGCGGCCGGAATTACGGCAAGCGGCAGCGCATTGGCGGCAATGGCAGACAGTCAGTTTAACCAGGAACAGGAGCTGGCGTTTGAACGATATAACGCACGGCAGCAGGTAGATAACATCTTCCAACAGAGTACGGACAATTTGAATCAGGGCGATGCCTATGCGTCGAGCGCCAGAGCCTACCGTAAGGCAGGCAAGCGCGCTATGATGAACAGCATGCTGCAGGCAGGGCTGAGCGTAGCGTCTAATCTTTATACGGCCAAAAGTATGGGAGCATTGAAAAGCTCAGCCGGTAAAAGCATAGGCCTGCAAAACTACAGTGTACCGGGCTACACAGAGATGAAAGGACTGCCTACTCATACCGGTGGCGGCATCTCAAGCTACAGTAATGATGGCTGGGCAAAAGCAAAATGGTAAAAATGTCATTTTGTACTTTACAAATCGGCAAAGTATGTGTGTTAAAATGATAGTGCGGAAGGGAAGCCATTCTCCCATTTTCATCATACTCTAAAAAATTAGCAACGTAGAAAGCATCTGAGGCTAAGCCTTGGGTGCTTTTTGCGTATATAGGAAAGGAGCAGAATATGGCAGTAATTGATGTTTACGAGAACCAGGCAAAGCTCGGTACGCCTGCAAGCCAGACGAGCGGTGTGCATCCTGATATGGGCGGGCAGATGGCGCTGGCAAGGGCAAATGCAAATCTTACCAATACTGTGGTAGAGGGAGGGCAGAAGCTTTATGAGCAGATAGCCATTGCCGACGTGATGAAGGCCAATAATGATTACAATATGCAGATGAGCAGGCTGCAGAATGAGCTGCTGCAGAACAAGGAAGAAAATGCAAGGGATAACCTTACCAAGTACGAGGAAGGGCGCAAGAAGATTATCAATGGCATTATGCAAAAAGGACCGTCGACGTTGCGTGGCGTTCTGGGAAGCAAGGCCTTTTACAATACCATTGAGCGTGACTGGACCGGCCAGCGTGCCCAGATGGAACGTTATACCATGGGGGAGATGGAGAAGTACCAGGATACGCAGCTTAACAATCAATACAAATTAGCTTTGAAGGACGTAGCAGTAAACTGGCATAACAATGATGATCTGGACGCTGTTATGCGCCGCGGCGATTTTATGACTGCAGCAAGGTATGCCAACTATGGCCAGGAAAAGATTACTGAAGCAAGCAACAAATGGAAGGCTGCGGTAGCGGAGACGGCAGCGCAGGCAGCTATCAATTCAGACAGCAGCGAAGGATGGACGCGTGGCGGCGAGATACTGCAGGCCTACGGTTATCTTATGGACCCGCAGAAACGTATCCAATACGACAAGATTATCAGCGCGAGGGAGAAAAGCAATGAACAAATAAAGTCATTCAGCGGACTTTATGACAAATACGATGGGGACTTTGAGAAAGCTGCGGCTGAATACAAGCAATTAAATAGTGGTACGGCCAATATCGCCAAAGGTTTGGCATTTGCACAGGGAGAGGAAGGCAAGGCTTGGGGCAGCAATCAATGCGCCAACTTTGTAAAAAAATATATTCAGACGGCTGGTGGTGATTATGATATCACCAGCAGCTTGGCTGACGGTACCTACCTTAACGCAGAACGTAAAGGGCTGACATTTAATGACCGTAAACAATTAAGGGACGGAGATATTGTCTATTGGCAGGTAGATGGCAGCAAGTACGCTACGAGCGACAACCCGGATGATGTACATTCTGACACTAAGGCCTATAAGGGCATTACCCATGTCGGCATATACAATGCCAAGACTGGTAAGGTTATACAAAGCGGTGAGCATGGTGTGAGTGAAATGGCGCTGGATGCTGCCGGATATCATACGGTAGGCTACAGCCATATCGGCGGCCGCGGTATGGATGAGACCGATATGAATAAAAGCCTGCAAGAAATGCAGTCCTATTTCTCAGCGCAAAATACAAGAAAAAGGATGGCCAAGGATAAGGCATTTGATAATTTCTCTTCGGAAGCTGTAAGAATGTTTGAAAGTGGAATACCCATAGAAGAGGCGCTGAGACAGGCGGATGTTTTTGGCGGCACTGATTTAAAAATGCGTTCGATGGCGCGTGGGGCTGTAAGCACAGCATATTCATGGGCAGGCAACGTAGACGTTTTCGGAAAACGTGCAAGCTCTGGAAGCTCCGGTGTTAGTACAGGCAAAGGGTTAGCTATGGGACAAAAGCAAAAGCTTACAGAGCTTCTTGAAGGCGGTTACTTCAATGACAAAGAAGAATTTGCTGATTTCATTCTGAACTATGGACCAAGTAAATCTGAATATGATTCATTGATGACGACATACGATAATTTCCGTAAAGGAACTGGCGCATATAAATATAATTGGGGTGAGATAGAAAGCATTGTAAAAGCAAGTACTGGCCTCAAAGGAGAATACGCTCAAATGCAGTGGATTGGAGCAAAAGATGCTGGTAGAGAATTTATACAAAACTATATGTCAAAAAATGGAGTACAACCATCAGACAGTGAAGTTATCCAAGCATGCATTGACAGTTTAACAAAACAGACAGTTGCTACATACAGGCAACCTGGATTGCTTTGGGGTACAAACGAATACAATGTAGAGGCAAGCAATGCTGACTTAGCTCGCGCCGGAATCAAATCTAATGGCATAACCCCGATTGGCGGCGGTATTTACAAAGTAGAGATGATGGACGGTAGAATCTTTAGTATGAGCGGTGAAGATTTAAAAAACAGAATCGGATAAGGAGGACGAACAGCATGGATGAATCTAGATTGAATTTCCTTAAGGGACAAATGGAATCACCATACGCTACGGTACGTGAAAGCACGTGGAAGTTTCATGGTGATGTTCAGCCTGACTATGGCATTGTAGACAATAAGATTACAGAAGAAAAAGCAAAGGACTTGGCTGATATTAACGCAGCTAATGGCATTAAGCCAGTAAGCACAAGCGATAACAGCTTTGTGGACATGGTAAAAAACACCAACGCTTATAAAAAGTACTTTTACAGTAAAGACGATGTGTTGTTGGAAGCAAAAAAAATCAGCGCGGCCACAAACATTCCGGAAAATGCCATCCTGGCTAACGCTGATAATCTGGCCAACGCACGCAATGTATATAATTATCAGCAGAAGGCAATGGACCCGCAGGCAGTGTTTAAGGCCTACCCTGAGCTGAGCGAGCTGGCCAAGCTGAGTGATACTGACGCTGCTATTGCTCTGCATAACTTGAAGAACGTGCGCCAGACGCAGGGCATTATTGAAGCAGCCAAGACCGGCTGGGAGCTTGATAACCTGATGAGTGAGCGCGGCCGTATGGGCTACGCTGCTATGAACGGCAAAGAGCTGACGGATGCTGACATTGCACGTTTGGGAGAAATTGAAAAAGCACAGAAAAATTCCAAGGAACTGCCAGGACTTTTTGAGGACCCGATGAGTGCTATTGTCGGCGGCACAGTGCAGAGCGGCAAGATGATGCTGCGTAATGCTCTTAATGGCCAGAAGATGGGCGTATACGGCGCTGGCTTCGGCGCGCTTCTCGGCGGTATTGCCGGCGGCGGTGCAACGCTGGGTGCCGGTACTGCTGCAGGCGCGGCCGCAGGTGCCAAGATTGGTTATAGTGTCGGCAGCCGTATCGGTATGGCGCAGGATATGTATGACGAAATCGCCGGCAACAATTACCTTGATTATAGAGGCTATAAGGATAAGCAGGGCAGGCAGCTGCTGACAGATAACCAGGCGCGCAGCTATGCTGCTGTAGCAGCAGCGCTGGAAACAGGCATTGAATTCAGCAACGCAGACAAAATCCTGAACGTCATCAAAGGCGGTGCAGGGGCGCAGAGCATCAAAGAAATTATCAGCAGTGCCAAGGACAGCACGGAGCTGCAGAGCCTGCTTGCCGCATATCTGCGTGACAGTGCAAAGAACATCGGAACAGTGGCCATCTCCGAGAGCGCGGAAGAAGGCGTGCAGGAGATGAGCAACAGAATTATTTCTGATATTGCTGCAGCAAACAATCCTGGCGGTGATATCCCGACATATACGGCAAAGGATGTTATCGTTGGCGGCTTGGAAGCAAGCTGGCAGGCGTTGCCTGCGTCTATCGGCTTTGGCGCTGGTGCGCATGGAGCAAGCACGGTATCTTTTATGCGTCGTGCATCCGCGGCGCTGCAGCTGAAAAGTGAAGAGCAGAAGGCTAACCTGCGTGATGCTAATGGTATATCTATGCTGAGAAGTCTTGCCGAGGATATCAAAAATAATTCTTTGTTTAAAAAATCTCCGGAAGTATATAACGAGGTACTGAATAATCAGCTCAAAGGCACGGAGCTGGAAACTATTAACATAGATACAGAGTATGTACTTAATCAGCAGGGCGGCTATGAGCTTTTGAAATCTGCAGCAAAGGCAGCAGGCATAGGCGAACAGTATCTTAAAGACATCATCGACACTAAGGCAGATTTGAAAATCAGTACAGCAGATTATGTATCTAAGCTGCTGCCGACTGAAATCGGCGCTCATTTGGAAGACTATATCACATTCAGCGATATCAGCGAATGCCTGGCACGCAACAGAGAATATGCCGGCAGGATGCGCCGCGAGATGGACCGCATATTGGCATATGAGAACCGCCAGCGTGAAGATGCTTTGAATACCTACCTTGATAATAACTTCCATACTCCGGAAACCCGTGAGATAGCAGAGGCAGTATTGCGCCGCTTTCCGGATAATCCTAAGGAAGGCGTAAAGGAAATCAGAAAATCACTGCAGGCCAAGATTGACGAGCCGCTCAATCAGATTATCGAAGAGCTGGAAAAGGGTATGGGCAATGGCGTAGCTGTAGTAGAAATCCCCGAATATGATAATCAGATGCGTGGCCGTGGCATCAAGGTAAGCAATAACGACCCATGGTATCAGCGCTACTATAAAGAGAATAAGCATAAGCCCTCTAAGATGGAACTGCGTGAGCTGGCGCGTGAGATTTGGACCGGCCACAACGAGTATGGGCTCTTTGGCTGGGAAAACCGCACGCCGGAAGATAACCAATGGTATGAGAATAACAAGGCAGCTATGGAAGCAACGGAAGAAGCTATCCGAAGATTGGATGCATTGACTCCTGCTCTGGAAAAAATAGATCCGGGCGAACTCTCTATTACTGAAGGCCTGAGCGAAGAGGGCTTTGAGGTATACCGTAAGCTGCGTGGCAAGCTGGAAGGAGCTGAAAGCAAAGAAGTGCGGCAGGCAGCACAGATGAGTGCTATCCTTGCCGCACGAATGGCAGACCGCATGGCTGAGCTGCATAGACAGGTTGGCCATACTAAATATACTGCGCTTGATTATGCGCGTAGTATTGGGCTTATCAGAAGTGAAAGCGAAGCTGCGGAGCAGAAGTTTAATCAGGCCGCTATGCGTAAGGAAAATAAGCGTTATGTATTAAATAAAGATGGTAACGTCGATTGGGGAAATGTCAATGAACTTGTTGCCGATGATGGTACAACAATAAAAAAAGCACCCGTAAGGATGCAGATTGGATATCAGGTTGGCGCCGGTGATGCTGGAGCAGGCTATATTCATATAAAGAATAGACATACTGGATTTATAGAAGGGAAAGGATATAAGAATGTAAGTGATATTGTATATGATGTTTTGGAAAATGCCGATTTTGCTGTCAAATCTATATCTGCAGATGGACGGGAAAGAATAGCTTTAATAAGAGATTTAACTCCACATACAAGCATATTATTAGCTCTTGATTATACTGAGGAGGGCAATGATAGCTATTACACTATAGTTAGCATTATGCCGCAGTCAAAGAAGCAAACAAAAGAAGCAAAAGAAAAAGCATTATCTTTTGATGGGAGCGTTCGCCCATCGCCCGCTACCGGCAGCGGTGCCTTTTTCACTCCAACCGAAACAAAGGCCGGAATCGAAGGAGGTTCGTTCGCTGGCAAAGATAATGCTTTTGATACTGTAAGTTTATCAGATGCTGACCAGTATGTCAATGAGTACACATACGAGCAAAAAAGATGGCAAGCTGCGCCGCTTATAGGCAATGAGCTTACAATTCAACGTCCAGCGGAAGAAGTTCTTGAGGCTTATAGAAATCTGGAGAGCATGGAGCCGATAAGTTTAGATACTGCTATAATACAAGGGGATGATATTAAACAAATAAGAAAGAATGCTATAAAAATATGTGCGTCAATGTATATGAAAGATAAAAAAGCGATACCTGTATATACTAAATATGGCGAAGCTTTAAGCGTAGTTAAAGGGACGGCAAAAGAAATATTAAGGCATTCTGCGAATAAAGATATTATATGTTTGCTTGCTAATCTGAAAGAATTGATTGGAAGCGCTGAATTGCTCTACGAATCTAATCCTAACCCCAAAAGGCTGAAACGTATGATAGATTACGTTACCATGTATAAAACTTATGGCACGAAAGCTGAGATAAATGGTACGGAGTATTATGTTAAGCTTTTGGCAAGGGTGCAGACAAATGGTGATATAGTATTACATGATGCAGATATCAGCGAAGTAAAAAAAATAAAGGCCGAACCAACAGGCCCAAGTGATGCGACTTACAATGCCGCGCTTATGCCTAAAGGTTCAACCTTTGCTATAAATAGTATACCATGGTGGCTTAATGAAGTCAAGACGAAGTTAATCTTGGTAAATAAAGTTCAACAAAATGATAATACGTTAGACCAGAAAGCATGGCATGGCACGCCTTACGATTTTAAAAGGTTTGATATTGGCAAAATCGGTGATGGCGTTGGTGACCAGGTACATGGCTGGGGCCTGTACTTTGCTAAGGATAGAAAAATATCAGAGGCATATAAGGAAGTGCTTGGGGCTGACGCTGGCGCAGTAATTGTAGATGGGGTTACGTACAAAATTGATGAGGAGGGAGATTGGGCAACAGCAGCAGGACAGAAGCTCATTGACAATGATCCGTTAGAATTTGTTCTGGATACGTTTGATGCAATGGGCGGAAGCAAGAATAAGGAAAGTGCAATAAAAAGCTTAAAGGAAAGAATTGCCGGAACCAAAAGAACGGCTAATACAGAAAGCTATATTGCTAAACTAGAAGAAGCGATAAACATTATTGAAAAAGCTGACGTGAAGTACGAAAATACTTCACGCCTGCTGAAAGTGGAAGTTCCAGAAAACGATGTATTGCTAGACGAACAAAAGACTTTCATTAATCAGAACAAAAATGTACAAGCGCTTTTGAAAAATACTATAGAATCTTTGGATGATGCGCGGTCAATGAAGTTCTGGGAAAATCTGCTGAACTTTAAATTAAGAGCTTTTGATAATGCTGGCAAGGTTCAGTTTAAGATTGATGGCTTCAATAAATTAGCAGATGGCATTGGTAAGCTTTTAGAGAGCAATTCTAATACATTTGGCTATAGAATGCTTGCAAGAAGCTTGGAAAGATACGGATATAGCAAAGAAGAAATTGAAAAGCTAAAGTCAGATGGTGAGTATCGTAATCAAGAACAAGAGAAGCTCAGAAGCCAGGCTGCTGCTTTAGAAGAAGAATTAGAGCGTGCCAAAGCAGAAGATGCTGCTGCAAAAGAGAAGGTTATCAACCAGGCGAAAGCTGATATTTCCGGTACGCTAGGGGGCATGTTTACAGGCAACAAGATTTACGATGCTCTGGCGAAGGCTGTAGGGGAAGAGGATTATAATTGGCGTGGCGCGTCTGAGCTGCTTAATGAGCACGGAATTAAAGGCATAGCTTACGAAGGTATGAAGGATGGCCGCTGCTTCGTCGTCTTCGATGATAAGAGCATTGATATTATAGAGCGTTACAACCAAGCAGCTGGCGAGCGTGCTATGACGGCCAACATGGAGAAGCTGAAGGAAGCAAAAGAAATGCTGGCCAAAGATGCAGATATGAAAACTATCTACAAAAAGACCGGCTGGCATCGTGGCGCTGATGGTAAATGGCGTTTTGAGATACCGGATAATTTGGATGAGATAGATGCTGCTAAATTTCCGGAAGAAGGATATGCTATACCGTTAGGAGAGATATATAATAATCCTAAACTGTATGAAGCTTATCCGTGGCTAGCTGACGTCATGGTTCAGTCTGAAGCTATGGAAGAACAGACCTTGGGAGTAGCTGCTGGTGAAGGCTACATTGGAATAAACAGCAATCTGCTAGGAGACGGCATCAAGCAGGAGATAACCATAAACGGCATAAAGTATAAACGCGTAGTAAGTAAGGACGGGGCTAAGGCCGGTAAGTTCTTTTCTAATGGTGATGAGTTCGTAGAGTATGCGCTTAATCATGGTATTAAAAACAATACGTTTGACAAACAGGCCGCAATGAATAGTTTGAAGGAGCTGATGCAAGAAAAAGAATCTGTTATAGAAAAACTTAGAAACAAAAATAACAATGGGCAGTTTAATAAAGGCATATTGGACAGAGAAAAAGAATTAAACAAGATAAGAGGAGCAGCAGAGTTTGTTGGCAGAGCGGATATTGATTTTAATGAAGTCAAAAAAGCTGACAGAGATGTGGAAGCGGCCCACAAGAATTTAGCTGAAACTCTCATCCATGAAATCCAGCATATCATCCAGAATGCAGAAGGCTTTGCTGGCGGTGGCAGCCCGGCCAAAGTAAACGAGCAGATGAAGCGCCAGCTCCTGAAGTATGATGAAGAAATAGAGCGCCTACATCCAAAAGGCAAAGAATATGTTACGGCTATGCTCGAATATGACATAGCTGACTTTGAACATGACACCGGTGAAATTTCCGATGAGGCTTTTGCTGATATCAAAAATAAGGTTAAAGAGCTGGAAGCACAAATCCCTGAAGAAAAAGTAAAGCGACTGCAGGAAATCAAGGAGCTGCAGACAGATTTGGAGTGGCAAGCTGAAGATGAAAACTCTAGCGATTATGAAAAATACTTCCGCTTGCATGGAGAGCAGGAAGCCAGAGTAGCATCAATGAAAGCACGGCTCTATACCATGGGCGTAAGCCAGGAAAGAATTGACAACGAAGTGCTGAACGCTATAGATAATCCTATCATTGTATTTGGCGGCAAAAGCTACAGCATGGACTCTGATCAGCGCGGCTTATGGCAGATCAAAGGCCAGACTGCCTTTAAAACTACCGGCGAAAAGGTTATTTCTCTGTTCAAAGCTGCAGACCAATCGACATTTATGCATGAGATGGCTCATATCTATCTGCATGATATGCTGGCGCTGGCAGAATTACCGAATGCTCCGAAGCAGCTGCTGGATGATGTGGCCACGATTAACCAGTGGGCAGCGTGGAGTGATACACAATTTGTCAAAGAGTACAAAGGCACTGCTATGGAGAGTGAGTTTAAAAAGCTCAACGAGCAGATGAAAACTGCAGTTGCCAAAGGCTCCGTTGAAATCGAAGGCAAGGCAATGACCTTGGAACAGATGCAGCAGCTCTGGATGCAGGAACGCTTTGCCCGCGGCTTTGAAAACTATCTGAAGAGCGGTGAAGCGCCTACAGAAGCAACGCGCAGTATCTTCCGACGCTTCAAACAGTGGCTGACTAAAATTTACCGTGCATTCAGCCAGATTGGCGGTGCTCCGTCCAAAGAGGTTAAAGCAGTTATGGACCGCATGATTGCCAGTGAAGATGAAATCGACATTGCTATGAGAAAAAAAGGCGTGGATGATTTTTCCGAAAGCGGCGGCATGAACTATCTGGAGGGAAGCACGAAGGACGTATATCGCCGTATGGTAGAGCGTGCCAAGGCTGATGCGGAAGAAAAGGTGCTCAAAATAGCGCTGAAGAACGTTAAGGAAGATTATCAGCAGCAGGAAAAGGAATTGTTTGAGCGTGAGGAAGCAGAATACCGTGAGAAGCTGGCCGCAGAACCGGTATTTATTATCCAGGAGCATATCAAGAATAACCCTAACATTAGCACATCCGTTATCTGCGAAACACTGGGCATGAACGTGGAAGAATATGTCAAGCAGCTTAAAGAGTATGGCGGTAGCTTGGATGCTGCAGTAAAAGCTCATATGAAAGAGTTTAAGGAAGGGATAGATAACAGCGGCATAGATGCTCAGTATTTCCGTGAACGTGCGGAAGAAGTGGTGCAGGAGAGCAAATACCGTAAGCTGGCCACGGCGATGGAGCTGGAAGCGTTTGAGCGTATTGCCAAAAAGCAGCGTAACCTGACTACCAGAATAGAGGCCGAAGGCAAGAATGATGCTGCAGAAAAAGGTGTCATTAAGACGGTAGACAAGATGACCAGACAAAGCAAGCAGATAGAAGAGCTTACTGCAGAAACAAAGGGATTGAAGCAGGATAAGCGTGAGCTGCTTGCTAACGTGCGTGGCCTGCGTGATGCAGCGCTGCGTCATTACAAGGAATACGTGCAATTCGTTGAGATGAAGCTGGAGGTTATGCCTATTGAGGATGCCAACAATTACCAGATGTGGCGCAGAAAATCAGCGCAGGCGCAGTATAACTCTGAGCAATCGCTTGTCAAAGGCAACTGGGATAAGGCCGTCAAATACAAACAGGCCCAGCTGATCTATGACATGTTTGCTGACAGAGCTGTCCGCAATGCCAAGCAGATAAAGAAGATTGAAGATGGCCTGAAGCGCAAGCAGCAGACTATCAGTAAAGCGAAGAATATATCTGCAGATGAACGCTATGCATATAATCACCTTATGTATGTCTTTGGCTTTTCTGATGCCGACGCACCGGTACCGCCGCATTATGAGGGCATCATGGAAGTGCTGATGAAAGCAGATGCTACAAGGGAAGAAGGCGGCCTTATGCTGGAGTCGCCGTTCTTCGGACCAGACGGCCAGACCAATCTGCCTGAATGGTTCCTGCAGGCGGCAATGAACAGCAATAAACGCAAAGCTGGGCATAAGGATTTGAGCAATATGCAGGTTGATTTGGTGGCACAGGTTATGCATATCATCTATAAGCGCGGTATGGATAATATGAAGCTGGCTACGATTAAAACCAAGGACGGCAGAACCCTGACTGTTGACGAAGCAGTTGCTGAGATTGAAGGACAGGTGCGCCAGCGCATGGTGGAGCGCGCCAACACTGACCCGACGGGTGCCAATAAAAACAGATGGCAGGATGATGCTGCAAACTATATCGACCAAGCTGACAGAGTGCTGATCAAGCCGGAGGTAGAGCTGAAGAAGATGGGTGATGTGGCGCTGCACTATATCTATGACCCGCTGAAGGAAGCTGCAGACAAAGAGCTGAAGATGGCCGTGAATATGCAGAACAAATTAAAAGGACTGTTCGATGCTTATTCTCCCGAGGAACTGGCAGATATGCGTAACAAACGCCGCTATAAATTTGGTTCGTCGAAGATTACCAAGGAACAGGCGATTATGATTGCACTCAACTGGGGTACTGAAACGAACCAGCAGCGTGTGTTGGACGGGTACCATGTCAATGTAGCGCAGGTAAAAAATGTGCTGCAGTATCTGGATGAGCGCGATTGGAATCTAGTCAACAGCATCTGGAAGCTCTACGATATCCATTGGGGGCAGATATGCGAGATTGAAGCACGCATGACTGGTGCCGTGCTGCAGAAGCAGGAAGCGAAAGGCTTTGTTGTTGTCGGACAGGACAGAAAAATTTATACCTTGGATGGCGGCTATTTTCCCATTAAATATGATCTGCGCGATTTGCGTACACAGGAGCAGGCTGACGCTGCACAGCAATCTGCTATGAGCAACATTGCAATGTCTATGGGCAAAGGCTTCTTGAAAGAACGTACTCAGCATAAGGTTGAGCGTAGGCTGGATCTTAGATTTGAAGTTATCAGCGGCAGTATTACTGACGTTATTCATCTGGTGGCATTCCGTGAACCGGTACGCGACGTGCGCCGTATAGTTCTCAATGAGAATTTCAAGAATCTCGCTTATAACTACCTTGGCCAGAACGCTTATAAGAATCTGAAAAAGTGGACCAGCGATTGTTGGGCGGAAGAACCGATACCGAGGACGGCATACGAAAAGGGGATGGCCAAACTGCGCAATGCTCAGACAATGGGAACAATGGGCTTCAGGGTAACAACGGCGCTGCTGAATATCGCCAACGCTCCAAGCGTAGCTCATTATATGGGTGCTGCCGAGCTGCTGCACTCGCTCAAAAAGTTTTACAGCGCACCGCGTCAGCATGCGGATTTCGTTTTTCAGCGCTCTGTTTTCATGGCGGAACGTGCGGAAACCATGGATGCCAGTATCCATGATGCGCTGAAAGAGCCTAATATCCTGGATGGTATTCCGGGCATTGGTAAGGCTGGCGAGGCCATAAAAAACAATGCTTTCAAGATGATAACCTGGACAGATCTGATGTTGGCGCTGCCGCTTTGGCAGCATGAATATGAAAAGACCTACAATGCAGAGGTTGATGCCGGACGTTCGCCACAGCAGGCGAGGGAAGCAGGCGTAAATGCCGGTGATGCTGCAGTACGCTGGTGCTTCGGCAGTGGCCGTACGGTAGATAAAGCTGCTATCCAACGCAAGAACGGCGAGCTGATGAAGCAGCTTACTATGTACTACAGCTATAACTCTACAGTCTATAATGCGCTCAATTATAAATTATGGGAAGCAAAGGTAGGGTATAAGAAGGCCGTAGCGGCAAGTGCAAAGAATAAAAGCATGGCTCTGATGAAGGCTGTAGCTCATGCCGGTGATGCGCTGCTGATGTGGGTGCTGCTGCCGGCTGTTATATCTGCTGTACTGCGTGCTGGGGCGAGCGGTGATGATGACGATTGGAAAATCGAAAAGCTCATCAAGAGCATAGGGCAGGAATCTCTTACAGGCATTGTCGGTGGAATACCGGTGCTGCGTGATGCTGTACCTTACCTGATGGCCAAGGTATTTGATGAGCATCAATTCACTCCAAAAATTCCTATTCAGAATACCATTGAGCAGACAAACAGAGTTATCCAAAGTGCTGTTAGTGACAAGAAAACTATCAGCGATACGCTGCGGGAGATGGGCAAGCTGACAAGTCAGGTTACCGGAGCGCCCAGCACGTTGATAGATAGCTTTACAACAACGCTGCAGTATCTGGAAAGCGGCTTCGATGAAAGCGTTGCGGATTATCTGCGCGCCTTGATCTTTGATAAAAAGCTGAAGAAAAATCAAAAATAGTCATTTTGTACTTTACAAAACGGCCTGAAAGCCGTGGTAAAATATTATTGTCAATAAGTATGTAAAAAGCCCTGGCTGATGCCGGGGCTTTTGCTTTATGGAAAGGAGCAGAACATGACAGTACAGAAAGACGTTACTAAAAACATATATGTTGGTAACGGCTCGACAAGGACATTTCCGTTTACCTTTGAGTGTCCTGCAGAGCATCCGGAATATATTAAGGTATATCTGATGCAGGATGATGGCACGGCGCTTGCCACAAGCGATTATCAGCTGGACATGGATGCAAGGCAGATAACATATCCTAGCAGCGGAACAGCGTTGCCGGAAGGCAAGAAACTGGTTATCATGCGTGAGCTGCCGCTCCAGCAGATGATGAACCTTGTCAACAACGGACCGTACTTCGCGGAAGATATTGAAACAGCGTTTGATGAAAACGTAATGGCTATGCAGCAGATAGCTGAAAAACTTAACCGCAGTATTACCATGAGTGTGGATATAGATGGCAGCGCGTTTATCAATGAAGTGCCGTTTGAAGCAGGCAAATCTTTCCGCATAGCCGACGATGGCAAGAGCATTGTTTTGACGGAGGACCCGGCAAGGGTAAGAGAGATTGTGTTGGAAGCATCAGATACGGCTCAAGCGCAAGCACAAATAGCAACGCAGCAGGCAGAAGCGGCAAAGCAAAGCGCGGATAGTGCGATGAGCAGTTATACATCAGCACATACAAATGCTAATGCGGCAATGCAGTATAAAGAAAGCGCTTATGCTGCGCAAAAGCAGACGAAAGAATATATGGATACGGCAGATAAACATCGTGCTGCTGCAGAGAAGAGTGCCCAAGATGCAGCGAACAGTCTATCGCAACTTGGACAACATGAAGCGAACGCTGCTGCCAGCGCAAAGGCTGCAGAACAGAGCGCAGCGACTGCACAAAGTGCGGCAGGTAATATTAGTAACTATGCAAGTAGTGCAGCTCAAAGTGCTAGTGAAGCGTTAGACTATCGGAATGCAGCAAGCGTTTATGCGGCAACGGCAAAAAATTATAGCGAGAATGTTAACTTGTTTACTCCTAAGGTGTCCGATGATGGTGTATTGTCTTGGACTAACAAAGCAGGACTAAGTAATCCGGCACCGGTAAATATCAAAGGAGCAAAAGGTGATACAGGTGCTAAAGGCGAACGAGGGGCGCAAGGTTTGCAAGGCGAACAAGGCATCAAGGGTGAGCAAGGCGCAACAGGGCCGCAAGGCGAAAGAGGTCCGCAAGGGTTGCAAGGTCCGCAAGGAGTAAAAGGCGAACGGGGAGAAAAGGGCGACCAAGGAGAAAAGGGTGACCAGGGAACCGGCGTTACAATCAAAGGTAAGTATGATAGTTTATCTGCTTTACAGGCGGCTCATCCTAGAGGCAACGATGGCGATGCTTATATGGTAGGTACGAGCCTCTATGCGTGGACTGGCAGTGCTTGGGTGGATTGTGGCAATATTCAAGGTCCTAAAGGCGACAGGGGAGCAACAGGAGCGGCGGCAACAGTTACTATTGGCAAAGTGATTACTGGCGCAGCAGGTACGGCGGCGCAGGTTACCAACAGCGGCACTACATCAGCGGCTGTGTTGAACTTTACTATTCCACAGGGAGCTAAGGGTGACAAGGGTGAGCAAGGCGCAGTTGATAGCGGCGCGCTGAGTGGTTATCTGCCATTGACGGGTGGAACGTGCACAGGAAGCGTGGGCGCACCCAGTTTCCAGACAGGCACAGGTGCAAACAATTATTTCCAGTGCCGCAAATTTAGGGGCGAGGGCGATGCTAACTCCTATTATCACGCTATAGATTTTGGGTATTCCGGGCACGATAGCACCGACTTTTATGAGTATGACGCGAACTGGAACTTTTATCAATGTACAACAGGCATAAAATCCGGAGCCGTTTTGGTGGGCAACATTAACGGAAACGGCTGGAATGGTGGGGCGCGTCTGACGGGCGCGCCGACTGCACCTACTGCGACTGCAGGAACAAGCAATACTCAAATTGCTACAACTGCATTTGTACAGAAAGCAATCCCTACAAACGTATCGTCATTCATAAATGATGCTGGCTATCTTACGCAACATCAATCGCTTGATGGCTACGTCAAGAGCAGCGAGCTTAAAGCCGTAGCTAAAAGCGGCAGTTATAATGACTTGTCGGATAAACCTTTTATACCGACTGTGCCTACAGATATTTCAGCGTTTACAAACGATGCAGGTTATCTGACACAACATCAGCCACTTGATGGCTATGCTAAGACTTCCGTGGAAAACACGTGGACAGCTCAACAGAATTTTTATGACCTTATGCTTAACCGAGAGAAGTACACTACTTATGCTGTCAATGGCACATCCGATACACCTATTACATCTACAATGGTTTATGCCGTAGTAGGAGCATTTACACTTGACCTTGCTACTTTGGCTGGGGCATTAAGTGCTAGTCAATCATCCGTATTTACTGCATATTTTGCTGCAAATGCAGATTACAGTTTGACTATAAGTAATGCAGGAAAATTAAAATATGTTGGTAGTGCAAGTGACGTAGCTATTACAAGCGCAGGATTGCTCCTTAACATATGGATGAGCAAAGATGGCGGTGGTACGCTCACTAGCATTGTGCAAGCTAGTAAGTTATCGTAGAGGTGGTGCATAATGGGACTTAATAGAATGATGATGAATAGCGGAGTAAAGGTTGAGGATGGTAGCAAGAAGTGGAGTTATAGGGAGGCAGATAATAAAACAATAGCTTTTACTGTTCCACCGGGGGTTAAAAGAATCAAAGTGGTTGCAGTAGTTGACTATGCTGAAGGTACCGAAGACTATTCAAGTTTTTATGCTTGTATTAAAAATACAATAAATAATATAAAGTGGGGTGAAGGCATCTCAGAATGTGAGACACTTGAAAATATAAACCACGTAGATATTGATTCTATTGTAGGCGTAACACCAAATAAAACCTATACATTGCATTTTGACTGTTATTATACAACAGATGGTGTAACTTTTTCATGGGGTAAAGCAATAAATGACATGACACCCACAGTTGAAGATTATTAAGCAAAGGAGGAACATCCATGTTAACAAGACTTATGTTTGGCGGGGGGGTACTGCGCAGGTATTGATAATGCAAGCTGGACAGCAATTCGTAACGTCGGGACGCTACTATTATGGTTATAAAACTTCTAGTCCTGCGTATGGTTCTCTCACACCTAAATATATTGAATATCAAGGCAAACAATATGAAATAGGTAATTTTTATACTACTCCTTATGGTATTTCCTTGCTCACTTTCCAAAACAATATAGCACCTCCTGCCACAACTATTGTTATTGAGGTGAATGGTAAAAAATATACTATGGTGAAAAATGAGGATACTGGTAGTTTTAAAAGTGAAGCTAACATCTTTACAAACACAGGCACATACACAATCAAAATCCTATCAATAGAATGAGGTGATTAAATGCAAACAACCTATAAATACAAAGACAAAGATTACTCTAACCTTTATGCCTTATCCGAAGCCTTAGGCAAAGAGGGTATCTTTATTCCGCGATCTTTGCCGGATGCAGAATTGGAAATGCTGGGCGTAACCATTACCCATACGGAAGAGCCGTTAGAGGTAATTAAGCAGCGTAAGATTTCGGAGCTAAAATATCAAAGAGACACGGCAGAGGTTGAACTAATTAAATATGGCGAACATGCTTATGATTACGATAGCAAGGCGAGGGATAGAATCAGCGCAGCTATTATCGCACTGGAACTGCAAGGCGAAGGAGCCACAATAGAGTGGACTACGGCAGATAATGCCGACACGCCAGTGACGGCTAACGATTTAAAGATGATTATTGCTGCCGTTGCAGTACGCTCAAACACATTGCACACTGCATATCGTGTAGCAAAAGGAAAAGTTGAGGCAGCGACTACAGCGGCAGAAGCGGATGCTGTGACGCTTGAATTTTAATTATAGGGGTGTAGCAGATGATAGAACAATCTTTGGATGCAGCGCTAAATTCCGTAATCAACGTTGTATCTGGTGGCGTATTTACGTTGCTAATCACGATGTATCGCGCTAAGAAAAAAGAAAACGATGCTTTAAAAGCTGGCGTGCAAGCTTTATTGAGGGACAGAATTATTCAGGCTTATAATCACTACGTCCAGGACAGAGGATGGATACCAATCTACGCAAAAGAGAGTATAGATGCCTGCTACAAAAGTTATGAGGCATTAGGCGATAATGGCGTAATCGATAATCTCATGGAACAAATTAATGAATTACAGAATTATCCACCAAAAGATAAAAGAATGAGAGGTGAAGATAATGCGTAAGTTCTTGAACATGATAAAAAAAGACGATAACGCCTACAGTGTGGGCAGGGTATGCGCCGTTGTAAGCTTTATCGTTTGGTGTGGTATATCGATTTGGCTGGCAGCGTTCGCCAGAACCTGGGGTAACTACGAGGCCTTCACGCTTGGCATGGTGGCGCTGCTGTTGGTACAACTTGGTAACAAGGCCATTGAAACAAGAATGTTTAAGGTGACAAAGGAGGAACAAAGACAATGCGTAAGGTAATAGCGGAAGCTAACGATATCAGCTTCGGGGCGGCCATCTTGCTTGTAAAAGACGGCTACAAAATCCAAAGAAAGGGATGGAACGGAAGGGAGCAATATGTGGAGCTGGCAACATGTTTAAGTTATAAAAATGCTGCTGGCGAGATTATTAATGTAGAGCACCAGGATATTGGCAACCAGGCGCTGGCATTCGTTGGAACAAGAGGCGTACAAATTGGCTGGCTTGCTAGTCAGTCCGATATGTTGGCAAATGATTGGAGGGCGTTTAGATGATTATTACTGGCATGGCACACTTTGAATCCGTATGCAAAAATAAATTAGTTGAATGGTACAACCATAATAGCAAAGAGCAAATTACGCTTGAGAATGTGTTTGTGGTTTGGGCGTGCAAAACGCTGCAGAACTACAAGGCACTGCTGTCGACTACTATCAGCGGCGATGGCATTTACGCTGAATATACTTACAACGGCGACAAACAAGAAATGTACGAAGACGTATACAAGAAGGCGTCAAATCGCTGCATCAGAAAGGAAGATTAACCATGATTGGAGATTTATCTAAACGCTATGAGTCTAATGGTGATGCTGGCTGCATCAGCAATGGCTACGGCGACGCTGGAGGAAAATCCTACGGCATGTATCAGCTGTCTAGCAACATGGGAGTTGTTGATGACTACATCAGATGGCTGCGTAGAAATGGCTATTGGTTTGCAGAGAATTTAGCAGAGCATCCAGTTGGTAGTCTTGCTTTTGATGAGGCATGGCGCTGGCTTGCCTATAGTAACAACAAAGCCGACTTTGAAAAAAGTCAGCATGACTATATCTGCGACGCTTATTATAAGCCGGCTGTAGCTGCTCTCAAGTGTAACAACTATAATATTGAAAAGCATCATGAGGTTATGAAAGATGTTGTTTGGAGTCGCGCTGTACAATATGGCGCTGGCAACATTGGGGAGATGTTCGCAGAAGCCTGCGAGCAGCTGGGATATCCTAACCTCAGCTATGTTGATGACAGCAGCTTTGATGCTGATATGATCAAGGCAATCTACCTGAAAGTTTGCAGCACTCCGGCATGGACCAACGGCAGCCCTGCTTTAAGACAAGGGTTGTACAGCCGTTTTGAAAGAGAGTGCGCAGAGGCGCTGGAAAGAATTTAAAGCTCATGCTTTAAATATAGTCACCGTGCAAGAGGCTTTAGTTATTCCCTCTCCTATACGCGTAGCATTTTCTGGTAAATTTTGCGTAACAGCCGGTGACACAGTTTATAATGATAGGAGGTGGTATGATGGAAGAGCTGCAAGCATTTGTAACCGACAAGAAGTTTTTAGCCGGCCTTATCATAGGTTTTACGCTTGGTGCATTGCATCATTACTTCGGACTTTAATTTAGTTATATCCTGAATATCCAATACTACGAGAGACGTAATTTAATACGCGTTTTGCAAAAAAATCACCTACAAACTGTTTCGAAATGGTTATAGGTGATTTTTGCTATGAGGTTAAGATGAGACATGAAAAAATTTGGAATACAAAAATCATCCTTGCTTTTGCCGCTGGGTTGCTTATTGCTGGTGGTGTCTATGTCACTAACCGTGCAGGCTGGCTCACCACAGAAAACGGACGAAGTAACGGAGTACGTGATGACGGAGTATCAGTACAGCAAGTTAAAGAGCAATTTGGCAGAGCTGAAAAAAATCAACATTCAATCACAGACGGCGTTACAGCAGTCGAGGGAAGAGTTGAGAGCATCCAACAGCAAACTGCTGACGTTGCAGAATCAACTGAAAGAGCTGAACAACGTCTGTCTGACGCTGAAAGTCAAAACGAAAGAGCAGGAGAGCTTATTGCAGAATGCGAATCAATCCTTGGCTCAGTTAGAAAAAGAGTTCAACCTAAAACGAAAACAAATTAAAAGACAGCGTAATATAGCCTACGTTATTGCTGGGTGTGCATTGTATATAGCGATAAAAAATTAACAAGGGAAATAGAAAAGGCAGGAGCGAATCCTGCCTTTTAGTATAGTAATTAAGCTGCTAAATTTATAGCAATAGTAAAAGTATATACGCTCATACCGTCACGGTTCCGCGGCACCAACATAAATTTTATTTATGTTGGAACAATATATAGAATGAAAATGCTGATTGAACTTGCAGAAGTCAATCAGTTTTTTTGTGTTTAAATTTAAATGCTCATTGTATAATGATAATCTGTTTAAAGTTTTTCGTGCTAACAAAAAAGCAGCTATTACACATGCATGAAGCTTGCTGATAGCTGCCTTTTGTTATGCCCACTTGACAAACCGCTTTGACAAATATATCATATAGACCTTCGCCTTACGTAATCTACGGTTTCCGATTTATTCAGCCGCGCAGAAGACAGGTCTGAGCCTTCGGGAGCGACCCTGAGCTTCCTGCCCCTTTTACCTGCCGCGGGAATGGCTACCCGCAAATTTCACCCATCTTTCAGATAATTGCATTTTTATGGTATGCGCAACCAGGTATTGAGCTACTTTTACCTCAGAATTCTGTTATACACGGATTTCTCCGCTTCACTACCAACAGCTTGCTTCGGAGTTTCCGCTAAGTTCGCTGCAGCATCCCTGCTACAGGTTTCACGGATTTTTCTAGCCTTTCGAGCTAGCGTCTATTGTCGCTGCCAGAATCCTTTGTGCTTTAATCGGCACCAAGATCCGCACATACCGTTCTGTGTTGCCTTTTGGGCTTCTCCATCAGTCCTCGCAGAGCAATGGAAACCTCACTGCCGCAGTATCCCGCAGGCAGCCTGGTCACAGCTTCCGGTATTCTCGGAGGGGTTGACAACCCTTTAGTGCACCGAGTTATACGATATATTTGTCAAAACAGTTTTCAAGGAGCGTGTCGGTGTGCAACCGATGAATAAAGTATAACATATCTGCGCGAGTTAATCGTGGAAAAAAAGGTGCGCATTGATTTCTTGCTGCTTGGTATGAGGGGGATTGATTAAGTCCTTTAGTTCGAATATGCTTCCTGCAGTTTGTTGCTGTTGCTGATTTCACATGCAGTATTAACTCCGCCGCATAAAAGCAGGTGATATAACCACAAAGAAATCTTCGTTTTAGGTATCATAATTCCTACCATTGTAGTATAATTAAATTAACGAAAGAAACTTTTATATAAGGATGGTGAAGTAATGGAGACTTTCATGGGAATTCTTATTCCGTTTATCGGAACAACACTCGGTTCGGCGTGTGTCTTCTTTATGAAAAAATCGCTTAGCGATATGGTGCAGCGCTCGCTTGCGGGCTTTGCTGCGGGTGTTATGGTTGCAGCGTCTATCTGGAGCCTGCTGATTCCTGCTATCGAGCAATCCGAAAGTATGGGAAGGCTGTCCTTTCTCCCTGCGTTTATCGGCTTTTGGATTGGTATATTGTTTTTGCTTCTGCTTGACCACTTGATTCCCCATCTGCATGTGGGAAGTGAGCAGACGGAAGGCCCGAAGAGTAATTTGAGCCGTACTGCGATGATGGTTTTGGCTGTAACGCTGCACAACATACCTGAGGGAATGGCAGTCGGTGTAATATATGCCGGCTTTCTGGCGGGGAATACGCCAATTACGGCAGCAGGGGCGCTTGCCTTGTCCATCGGTATTGCTATTCAAAACTTTCCGGAGGGTGCGATTATTTCTATGCCGCTTCGCGCAGAGGGAGAAAGTAAGAACAGAGCATTTTGGGGCGGTGTGCTTTCCGGTGTGGTGGAACCAATCGGAGCGGTGCTGACGATACTTGCTGCCCAACTTGTAATACCGGTGCTGCCGTATCTTTTGAGCTTTGCTGCCGGTGCAATGCTTTATGTTGTTGTAGAGGAGCTGATTCCTCAAATGTCGCAGGGAGAGCATTCCAATATCGGTACGATTTTCTTTGCCGTGGGCTTCAGTGTGATGATGGTGCTGGATGTTGCGTTAGGGTAGAGAACAATTTCGGTATATCAGAATGCTGCATTTCACAGTAATCTTTCTTTAGTTAAACAGTTTATCTGGCATGCCTAACATCTTTTTTTGCAGATAGACAGATTCTGACGTACTCATGGCTTATAATATACTTGTATCTGAGAAAAAATCCTGCTGATAACCATAGAAAATTGAATTTACGGATATATAGGAAAAAGCTGATACTACGGCAGGTCGCAAGACTTGCCGGGTATCAGCTTTTTTATATGACAGCATCAAGTTATATAGAAAAAATATTCCTTATTGCTTGCACGGGTATTTTTATGGTGGTAGACTAGATTAAACAATACTCGGAGGTCTTAACATGAATATAACAGTATATCTTGCCTCATCCACAGGCAATAATCCTAAATTTGAGGCTGCGGTTAAAGAGCTTGGCACCTGGATTGGTACGAGTGGTAATACATTGGTTTACGGCGGTTCCAAGACAGGCCTGATGGGAGAGCTGGCGCAAAGCGTTTTGCAGGCAGGCGGTAAGGTTATCGGCGTGGAGCCGCAGTTTTTTGTAGATGAGGAATATCAATATGAGGGACTGACGCAGCTGATAGTTACCAAAGATATGGCAGAGCGCAAGACGAAGATGATTGAGCTTGGCGATGCCTTTATTGCCTTTCCCGGCGGCGTGGGAACGCTGGAGGAAATCAGTGAAATTATGTCTAAGCTGTCTTTGGGACAGCTGCAGGCGCCGTGTATCTATTATAATCTTGACGGTTATTATGATTATATAAAGCACTTTCTGCAGCAGATGATTCTTAAAGGTTTTTCTTCAGCGGAAAAGCAGCAGGGAGTATATTTTGCGGAAAGTCTGGAAAAAATTAAGGAATTATTGAAATAAAAGAGTTGATGAGAATATAAAAAGGCTGACGCTGCGCATTTACGCAAGGCGTCAGCCTTTTTGCTGCCTTAAATATTCTGCGTTTATGCAATATTATTCATATCCGGAAACACTTTTGCAGTGCATTATACTCGCCTAATGCCAGCATTGTTATATCGTCGGATAATATGGTATCGGGCGTAATTGAGACGTCAGTTTTTCCCAAGTGCTTTATGCCAAGAATATTAATACCAAACTTTTTGCGGACATCCAACATACCGATGCTTTTACCAACCCATGCTTTTGGCACCTCTACTTCAAAAATAGCGTGCTGCTTGTCAATTTCTATATAATCGAAAATATGGTCTGCAGTGTAGCGTTTGGCTGCCCATATAGCCATCTGTTTTTCAGGATAGACTACATTGTCTGCACCGTTACGAAGCAGAAACTTTGCCTGAACATCGCGTTCAGCACGAGATACTACACATTTTGCTCCCAGTTCTTTCAAAAGCGAAGTAGTTTCCAGTGAGTTTTGA
>Ga0129312_1000322_pt1 | contig 44529 bp, 37 predicted proteins | sample O827metagenome_FD_94434 | JGI IMG/M metagenome (GOLD analysis project Ga0129312, IMG submission 94434) | Orangutan group fecal microbial communities from Wisconsin, USA - O827 metagenome | ecosystem: Host-associated > Mammals > Digestive system > Large intestine > Fecal | place: USA: Wisconsin... | reverse complement strand
TTTTTTCCGGTGTAGCCCACTTCTTTGGGGTTAAAAGGGGCGAGCAGCCCCTTTTTCGTGGCTCCAGCGCGTCGAAATCGCTGGCACTTTTCTGGTTCTCTTTTGGTGTCAAAAGAGAACATCTCCGTCTGCATCCCCACCACCCCCGCCATACCGAATTTACATAGAGTGCAACTTTTAGTTGCCAAACTATTGTCTTTTTCTGGAAAGTATTGTATACTTGTCCCGTTCAGTGCAAGCATTGCTTGCCGAAATATCCGAACATTTGAAAAGAAACACTTGTCAATGCAGACGAGAAAGAGAGGACATCCCCTATGAACGAGGCCGTAACCAAGCGCTTTCTGTTTTACTTCCGCCTGATGCTGCTGGTCTGGATCCTGATCGCCAACGCCGTCATCCACCTGACCGGCATGGAGTACAGCTGGCTGATCTTCCTGAGCAATATCATGATGTTCACGCTGGAGGGCGATGTGAAGGATCGCCTTGTCACCGTGGAGCTGGGCGGCCTTGTGGGTCTGGTGCTCACCGTGGCGGCGCTGCTGTCCATCAGTGCCCTGACCCCCATTCTGGGCGATTTCTTTGGCTTTATCCTGCCGCTGGCCGTGGTGCTGTTCATCCTCATCATCCTGCACCCCTACGCACCCAAGGTGCTGAACAACGTGGGCTTTGCCTACCTGACCGTGGCCTGCATCGATATCCCTGCACTGACTGCCCATCTGCCGCAGTTCTTTATCACCTTCATCGTGGGCTCTGTGATCTTTAACGGTGTCTGCGTGCTGCTGATGAAGCCCGCCAAGGCGCTGGCTGTGCGCAGCGTGGAGAAGCAGGGCGCATAAAAAAGTACATTTCTGCCGCTATCCCTTGATTTTTTTGTTCCGGCGTGCTACAATCAGCGTAGTTTCATCCTGTCCAAAACATTGATGCGGACAAACTGAAGCCCCGCTTTTCATGCCGCAGAGAGGGCTGCCCCGGGTTTCCGGGTGCTGCAAGCAGCCTGCCATGACCCCGGCTTCTACCACCGCAGAGTGCAGAGGCGAACCTCTGCCGGGCGTGCCCGTTACAGCACTGCGAGGGGCGCGTTTCCCCGCCGGGGAACGCGCAATTCGGGTGGAACCGTGGAACGCAGACATTTGATCGGCGCTTCATCCCGTGAGTTTTACGGGGTGAAGCGCTTTTTATTTTTGTTCAATACCACATTGTCAAAGGAGAATCTACTATGAAGATCATCTACAAGGACGGTCATGTGGACGAGTGCCCGCAGGATCAGGAGCTGCACGTTATCCGTCACACCGCTGCCCACATTATGGCACAGGCCATCAAGCGTCTGTATCCGCAGGCTGATTTTGCCTTCGGCCCTGCCACCGAGAACGGCTTCTACTACGACGTCGATCTGGGCGACCAGAAGCTGAGCGACGAGGATCTGGCCAACATCGAAAAAGAGATGCGCAAGATCGTCAAGGAGAACCTGCCCATCAAGCCCTTCATCCTGCCCCGTGCCGAGGCTGAAAAGCTGATGGAGGAGCGTCAGGAGCACTACAAGGTGGAGCACATGGCTGATCTGGCCGATGAGACCGAGTTCAGCTTCTTCCAGCAGGGCGAGTACGTGGATATGTGCATCGGACCCCACCTGACCTACACCAAGGCACTGAAGGCTTTCAAGATCACCCAGCAGTCCGGCGCATACTGGAAGAACGACAAGGAAAACAAGATGCTGACCCGTATCAACGGCGTGGCTTTCCGCAATCAGGAAGAGCTGGACGCATGGGAGAAGGAGCAGCAGGAGGCCCGCGAGCGCGATCACCGCAAGATCGGCAAGGAGATGGGCCTGTTCATGACCGACGATCTGGTGGGCCGCGGCCTGCCCATGTTCCTGCCCGCAGGCTACACCGTCTGGCAGGAGCTGGAGAACTATATCAAGGAGAAGGAGCGTGCACGCGGCTACCTGCACGTGATGACTCCCTGCATCGGCACTGTGAACCTGTATAAGACCTCCGGTCACTGGGATCACTACCGCGAGAATATGTTCCCCGCCATGGAGATGGAGGGCGAGAGCTATGTGCTGCGCCCGATGAACTGCCCCCACCACATGATGATCTACGCAAATCGTCCCCATTCTTACCGTGACCTGCCCATGCGCATCGGTGAGATCGCCCATGATTTCCGTTACGAGTCCTCCGGCACCCTGAAGGGCATTGAGCGCGGCCGTCACTTCTGCCAGAACGACGCCCACCTGTTCTGCACTCCGGAGCAGATCAAGAGCGAGGTCGCAAACGTGTGCGACCTGATCTTTGAGGTGTACAAGGACTTCAACATCACCGATTACCGCTGCGTGCTGAGCCTGCGCGACCCCGCCGACAAGAAGAAGTACCACGACGATGATGCCATGTGGAATCATGCAGAGCAGGCCCTGCGCGAAGTGCTGACCGAGCTGGGCATCCACTTCACCGAGGAGATCGGCGAGGCTGCCTTCTACGGCCCGAAGCTGGACGTGAACGTGAAGCCCGCCGTGGGTGCCGAGTACACCCTGTCCACCTGCCAGCTGGACTTCTGCCTGCCCGCAAAGTTCCACCTGACCTATGTGGACAAGGACGGCTCCGAAAAGACCCCCGTGGTGCTGCACCGCGCAATTCTGGGCTCTCTGGACCGCTTCATGGCCTACCTGATCGAGGAGACCAAGGGCAAGTTCCCCACCTGGCTGGCTCCCACGCAGGTCAAGGTGCTGCCCGTGTCCGAAAAGACGCTGGAGTACGCACAGGATGTGACCGAGAAGCTGGCAGATGCCGGCGTCCGCGTTGTGCTGGATGACGACAACCAGAAGATCGGCTACAAGATCCGCGCTGCACAGCAGGTAGACCGTGTGCCCTATATGCTGGTGCTGGGCGCCAAGGAAGCCGAGGCCGGCAACATCTCCGTGCGCGACCGCAAGGGCGAGACCACCGAGATGAGCCTTGAGGACTTCATCGCAAAGGTCACCACCGAGATCCGCACCCGCAGCCTGTAAAGTATAATATAAGAACGAGGGCGCTGCACAGCGTTTTGTGCAGCGCCCTCGTTTTTTGATTACAGAGAAAAGAGATTTACTTCCCAAACAGATCACTATGGGTGCCAGTGCGGGTCAGGGTCAGCACCAGAACATCATTCTGCACCCGATAGACCAGCAGCCAGTCCGGCTGGATATGACATTCTCTGTGCCCGACCCAATCGCCCGTCAAGGCGTGGTCACGGTTCTTCTCCGGCAGCGGCTCTCCCATGGCAAGGCAGGCGATCACGTCCTGCAACAGTTCAATTTTTAATCCCCGTTTTCTGGCCAGCTTATAGTCCTTGCGGAACTGGGTGGTGGGGATGATCGTCAGCTTTGTTTCTCTCATTTTTCCAGATCCGCAAACAGTTCATCCAGATCCCGATATTTCTTTGCCTTCGGGTCTGCCGCGATATGCTCTGCTTCCAGCATAGCGGCCACGGTCTCCTTGTTCGGGCGCTCGGTGCGGATCTCGAAGGGAATACCGCCCTCCCGCAAGGACTGCCGCACAAAGATGTTGAACGCGGTGGAAAGGTTCATGCCCAGTTCTGCAAACAGGGCATCGGCCTGCGCCTTCAGGTCGGAATCCATCCGAATACTGACATTGGTAGTTGCCATACAGATCAGCTCCTTTCGCCTTTATTATAAGTGCATTGCACGAAGATTGCAATACACTGCACATAAAATTTACAAATTCGCGGCACAGCAAAAGCCCCGCTCCCTTGTGCGCAGGAGCGGGGCTTTCGACTTACTGTTGATTCGAACAAAAAAAAGGAAAAGGAAAAAGGAGAACGATCTATCTGTCACGCCGGGCGGCGGGGACTGTGTCGGAGCAGCCGGGCTGCCGCCGCAGCGGGAACAGCGGAGAAGCTTGTGGAGGGTTACTCCACGTCCTGCAGCGCGGCGTAATCTTCCTCGCCGGTGCGGATCTTGACCACGCGGGTCACGTTGTAGACAAAGATCTTGCCATCGCCGATGTGACCGGTATACAGCGCCTTCTTGGCGGCCTCCACCACAGCGTCCACGCTGATGCGGGAGACGATGACTTCCACCTTGATCTTGGGCAGCAGGGTAGTATCCACCGGCACGCCGCGGTACTTTTCCGGCGTACCCTTCTGGATGCCGCAGCCCATGACCTGCGTTACGGTCATGCCGGTGACACCCAGATCATTCAGGGCGGTCTTGAGCTGATCGAACTTAGCCAGCTTTGCAATGATGGACACCTTATGCATACCGGTGTCGTAGACGCCATCGTGGATCACAGGCTCACGCACCACCGGCACGGCAGCATCCACCTGCTTTGCCGAAGCCTTGGTGACGTCGTCCTCGCCCAGATCGGTGTTCTCGTTGGGGGTCATGGCAGCGGAGTTGGCATCCGAGATGGCAAAGCCTGCATAAGCGGAAGCCAGACCGTGCTCGTGGATGTCCAGACCATCGATCTCCACCTCGGCGGGCACACGCAGGCCGATGGTCTTATCAATGATCTTGAAGATGATGAACATCACGATCACAACGTAGGCATCCACGCAGACCAGACCCAGCAGCTGGGTACCCAGCTGTGCCAGACCACCGCCGTAGAACAGACCGGCGTGGGCGGTGTTGGAGCCGGTGGAGAACAGACCCACCGCAATGGTGCCCCAGACGCCGTTTGCAAAGTGGACGGAAACAGCACCTACGGGGTCATCCACCTTGGCGATCTTATCAAAGAATTCCACGCTCAGCACCACAAGGAACCCGGCCACAAAGCCGATGAAGAAAGCGCCAAAGGGGGAGACGGTATCGCAGCCTGCGGTGATAGCCACAAGACCAGCCAGAGAACCGTTCAGGGTCATGGAGACATCCGGCTTACCGTAGCGCAGCCAAGTGAAGATCATGGTCACGCAGGTAGCAACGGCTGCGGCAAGGTTGGTGTTGAAGCAGACCAGACCGGTCAGGGTCATGGTGGCATCGGTGGACAGGCTCAGGGAAGAGCCGCCGTTGAAGCCGAACCAGCAGAACCACAGGATGAACACGCCCAGAGCACCGGCGGTCAGGTTGTGACCGGGGATGGCGTGGGGGTTGCCGTCCTTATCGTACTTGCCAATACGGGGGCCAAGCATCCAAGCGCCCAGCAGAGCGATGACGCCGCCCACATTATGCACGGCTGCGGAACCTGCAAAATCGTGGAAACCCATGCTCTGCAGCCAGCCGCCGCCCCACATCCAGTGGCCGCAGATGGGGTACACCACCAGCGAGATGGCGGCGGAGTACACACAGTAGGCCTTGAAGTTGGTGCGCTCGGCCATGGAGCCGGAGACGATGGTGGCTGCCGTGGCGCAGAACACAGTCTGGAACACGATGTACACCCACAGGGGGATATCCAGACCCAAGTGGCTGTAATCGCCCTGAATGAAGGGATCGAAACCGCCGATCAGTGCGCCGGTGCCGCCGAACATCAGGCCGAAGCCGATGAGCCAGTAGCAGGGCGTGCCGATGCAGAAATCCATCATGTTTTTCATCAGGATGTTGCCGGTGTTCTTTGCCCGGGTGAAACCGGCTTCGCACAGGGCGAATCCGGCCTGCATGAAGTACACTAGGAACGCTCCTACGAGTGTCCAACAGGTGTTGACGGAGCTAAACATACTTTCCTACCTCCTACGGTCGTTTTTTGCACAGGGAGCCCTCTATTCTCTCCGTGCGGCAGTATCCCCGAAAACACAAAAGGCGCTGGCGGAATCAATTCCGTCAGCGCCTTTGCTTTCGATGGCACGAGTATAGTCTCTTTGTGCAAACCTGTCAAGTATTCATCTCAAGGTTTTACGTTTTTCACAACACGGTGAAACTTTGCCCTGCTAAAGTTTGGCAAATGTTTTGCCTGTCAGCCGTTTTTGCCGTCCTTCGGGGGCTCGGATTTGTCCTTTTCCTTGGCGTTGGCCGGGCGGTGGCCGCTCTCCATCTCCCAGTGCAGCAGCATACTCATCAGAGCGCGCAGCGCAAAGGTGGCCGCCAGCGGCACCACCGACTCCAGATTTTGCAGCAAAAAGGTCTTGGCGATCTCTGCCGACATCAGAAATTCCAGCGCGGTGGTCAGGCCGCTGCTCATTTCATGGTGGAAGTCCCGGTGGTCGTTGAAGAAGGTGGCGCGGACATAGTAGAAGGTGGCCTTGGCCAGACTGGTGATGATGATGAACAGACCCACCACCTCGGCAAGACCGGCGATCATGGGCACTGCAGTTTCCAGAAAAGCATCCAGCAGGTGGGTGAGGTTCAGGTTGAACAGGGTCAGTCCTTGCATGATCTCCTCCGCAGCTTACAGCAGGGTCTTGACGTAGGCGGCCAGCTCCTCGTCCTTGCAGGAGGCGAAGAACAGCTCAGAGAACTTGGCACCGGCCACAGCGCCTTTCAGCAGCTCCTGATCGATGCTCTTCAGGCACTCGATGAGGGGCTTGAAGGTGGCAGCGCGCACGCCGTCCAGGATCTTCTTGTTGCGCTGCTCGGGCACAACGCGCTCCTTGGGGTAGCCCTGACCGTGGCCGAAGCCGAACAGCTTCTCGAAGCAGTACTCGAGGTTCAGCTCGCCGCCCCAGCCGAAGCCCTTGGCAAAGGGCATGGCAACGGCGTTGCCGTCGTTGACGTGGGCAAAGGTGTAGGCATCCACGGGGTCCTCAACGTGGCCGCAGATGACGCCGGGGAAGCTGTTCAGTGCCAGCATAGCGCCCTCGCCGGTGCCGCAGCCGGTAACGACGTAGTCCGCAGCGCCGCTGTTCAGCAGGATGGCAGCCAGAATGCCGCACTGCACATAGGTCAGCTGTGCAGCGTCATCGGCGGCGTACATGCCGTAGTTGACCACCTCGTGGCCCATGGGCTCCACCACCTTCTTCAGGGCGGCTTCGATAAGGCCGTTCTTGGCGGCCTGACTGTTCTCGTTGATAAGTGCGATCTTCATAACAATGGTTCTCCTTCTTATTTTTCCCTGCGGTACGCAGGTGTTATACAAAGTCCTCCCGCATGGGGGTAAAGAAATCCAGCATCACGCCGCCCTCCAGACAGACACAGCCGTGCATGACGCCGTTCTGCTTGAGCAGGGTGTCGCCGGGGCCTACCTCCCGGGTCTCGTCCCCGATGGTAAAGCGGTACCGCCCGGAGACGATATAGGTGATCTGGGTGTGGGGGTGGCAGTGCATGGCACCCACGCCGCCGGTCTCAAAGGTGTTTTCCACGCACATGGCGTCCTTGCTGTACGCCAGCACGCGGCGCTGCACCCCGGGGCCGCAGGGTTCCGGGGAAATTTCGGCATGGGGCACCCAAGGGATATCCTGATGTGCTTTTTCCATTATAGCATAACATCCTTTCCCGTACAAACAAAAGGGGACTGCCACACAACGCTGTGCGGCAGTCCCCGGGGTCAGAACTGCGGAGTGCCCTCAGCGCTTACTGGGGCTGCTTGCCGATGTAGGCCAGAATGCCGCCGTCCACATACAGGATCAGGCCGTTGACAAAGTCAGAAGCCTCAGATGCAAGGAACACAGCGGGTCCGCCCAGATCCTCGGCCTCGCCCCAGCGGCCTGCGGGGGTCTTGGCAACGATGAACTGGTCGAAGGGGTGACGGCTGCCGTCGGGCTGGATCTCGCGCAGAGGTGCGGTCTGCGGGGTAGCGATGTAGCCGGGTCCGATGCCGTTGCACTGGATGTTGTAAGCGCCGTACTCGGAAGCGATGTTCTTGGTCAGCATCTTCAGGCCGCCCTTTGCTGCTGCATAAGCAGAAACGGTCTCACGGCCCAGCTCGCTCATCATGGAGCAGATGTTGATGATCTTGCCGCCGCCCTGTGCGATCATATCGGGGATGATGGCCTTTGCCACGATGAAGGGAGCGTTCAGGTCCACGTCGATGACCTGACGGAACTGAGCAGCGCTCATCTCGGTCATGGGGATACGCTTGATGATACCGGCGTTGTTGACCAGAATGTTGATGTGGCCGACTTCCTCGGTGATCTTTGCCACCATAGCGTTGACGGCGTCCTCGTCGGTGACGTCGCAGACGTAGCCGTAAGCCTTGATGCCTGCCTCTGCATAGGAAGCCAGACCCTTGTCCACCAGCTCCTGCTTGATATCATTGAACACGATGGTAGCGCCGTTGGCTGCCATAGCCTTTGCAATTGCCATGCCGATGCCGTAGGATGCGCCGGTGATCAGCGCCACCTTGCCGGTCAGATCAAAAGATTTGGGAGTGCACTGTGCCATAATAAAGACCTCCTGTCAAAAAAACATATTTTACACGGTGCAGAACCGCACCGTGCTGCTTTGCAAAGCGCGTCGTATCCGGCCGTGCCGGAGTGCGCTCTTACTTGTATACCAGTCTAGCATCCTTTGCAGAAAGTGTCAAGGCACATTCTTGTGAAGTTTTGTTGTACTTTCTTTAGATTTTCGCTTTTCTGCCGAAAAAACAGCACGCAAATCCGTCGTTTTTCAGTGCAATGGTTTGTGCAGGCTGACGCACCTTGTCACGGTGCACAAGATATTCCGGCTTTCTTTGGGCTTGTTGACAAGTTTAGGCAACTTTTGTCTTTTACCCCAGCTTTTTCTTCTGCTGGCGTGCCACGATGGGCATCAGCAGGGGAATGGGCACAAGACGCTGGGCGCTGGTGCACAGCCGCATGAAGGCGGAGGGCACAATGATGGTCTTGCGGTGCATCATGCCCAGCAGAGCCTCCTCCACGCACAGCTCGGGCGTGATGCCCCGCAGGGCAAACACCACACCGGCGTGGTCGTTGAACTCGGTATCCACCGGGCCGGGGCAGAGGGCGCAGACGTAGACCGGGCTGTGCATCTCCCGCAGCTCCTCGGCCACGCCGCGGGTCATGCTGACCACATAGGCTTTGCTGGCGTAGTAGCCCGCCATATAAGGCCCGCCGGGCAGAAGACCGGCAGAGGACGCCACATTCAGGATGGTGCCGCCGCCCTGTGCGTTCATCTTGCGCACCACAGCGCGGAACAGCCGCGCCATGGCGGCAACATTCACTTGGATCATCTCTTCCTCGCGGGCTTCCTCCGTTTCCAGAATGCTGCCGCAGACGCCGAAACCGGCGTTGTTGATGAAGATGTCGATGTGCTCATCGGCCAGCACCTCGCACAGGCGGCTGCACGCCTCGGCGCGGGAGAGGTCGGCAGTCTCGATGCGGCAGTCGGTGCCGTGGGCTGCGTGCAGCTCCTTGGCAAGAGCCTGCAAACGGTCGGCGCGGCGGGCAGTCAGGATGAGCCGACAGCCCATAGCGGCATACCGGCGGGCGAACTCCCGGCCGATGCCGGAACTTGCGCCGGTGATCCAGATGGTCTTTTGCATGGTGGTTCTCCTTTTTTCTTCTCGCCCCCAGAACGGGGCTTTCTGTACTTGTTGCCCTTATTTTAGCATAGTTTGCCCGTGCTTTCTATGCAATTTTCGTAAACAAACCGGCTTTTCCGGGCGGGATATGATTTAAGCTGCGCTGCGCGGAAAGCTGCGTTTGCAAATGTTAGCGTCCTCGCCCTCTCCGTCTTTGCTTCGCAAATCCACCTCTCCCAAAGGGAGAGGCAAGAGCATCGCCGGAAACTTTCTTATTGAACCTAATACTTTAGCAACAAGCTTTAGAACTCGGCTCTCCTTTTGGGAGAGCTGGCGCGGGAGCGCCTGAGAGGGCGAAAACGCTGCACATATAAAAGAAAGAGAACCCGAAACGCCGCAGGCGTTTCGGGCTCTCTCATAAAACTTATTTCAGCAGGTTATCGTTCTCGAAGTAGTCGATGCGCATGGCCTTGCGCACCTCGTCCAGCGTAGCGGCAGCGGTCTTTTCGGCGTAGGCGCTGCCCTCCTTCAGGATCTCCACCACCTCGGGCAGGCGCTGCTCCCACTCCTTGCGGCGGGTGCGGATGGGCTCCAGCTCAGCCTGCATGACGCTGTTCAGGAACTTTTTCACCTTCATATCGCCAAGACCGCCGCGCTGATAGTGCGCCTTGACCTCGTCCAAATTCTGGTACTCCGGCCAGAACTCGGCAAAGTGCTCGGGGCGGCAGAAGGCGTCCAGATAGATGAACACCGGATTGCCCTCCACCTTGCCGGGGTCCTGCACGCGCAGGTGGTTGGGGTCGGTAAACATGGACTTGACCTTCTTCTCGATATCCTCCGGCTCCTCGGACAGGTAGATGCAGTTGCCAAGGCTCTTGCTCATCTTGGCCTTGCCGTCAATGCCGGGCAGACGCAGGCAGGCGGCGTTCTGGGGCAGAACGATCTGGGGCTCCACCAGCGTCTCGCCGTAGACGGAATTGAACTTGTGCACGATCTCGCAGCACTGCTCGATCATGGGCTTCTGATCCTCACCGGCGGGCACGGTGGTAGCCTTAAAGGCGGTGATATCGGCAGCCTGACTGATGGGGTAGCAGAAGAAGCCCACCGGGATGCTGGCTTCGAAGTTGCGCATCTGGATCTCGCTCTTCACGGTGGGGTTGCGCTGCAAACGGCTGACGGTGACCAGATTCTGGTAGTAGAAGCTCAGCTCAGTCAGCTGGGGCACCATGGACTGGATGAAGATGTGCACCTTGTTGGGGTCCAGACCGCAGGCCAGATAGTCCAGCGCCACCTGCAGGATGTTCTGGCGCACCTTCTCCGGGTTGTCGGCGTTATCGGTCAGCGCCTGCGCGTCGGCGATCATGATAAAGATCTCGTCGTACTCGCCGGTGTTCTGCAGCCGCACCCGCTCCTTCAGAGAGCCGACATAATGGCCAACGTGCAGGCGGCCGGTGGGACGGTCGCCGGTCAGAATAACTTTTTTCATGATGTTCTCCTTTGTCAAGGGTTTGACCCCCTCCGTCAATGCCTTGCGGCATTGCCAGCTCCCCCAAGGGGGCGCCTTTTCGCCTTACTGCACCGTAAAGCCGCACGGCAGGAGGTTCCTTTAATCCTTTATAGTGTGTTAAGTATAGCCCCCCGGGGCGGTGCTGTCAACAAGACTGCCGGAAAAAGAAAAAAGCGATGGAAAATTTCCATCGCTTTACTGGCGCCTCTTGCCTGACTCGAACAGGCGACACCCTGATTAACAGTCAGGTGCTCTAACCGACTGAGCTAAAGAGGCATCTATATAAAACGGCGCGTGGCCGTTTTACTACTATAAAATGGTGACCCGTACCGGAATCGAACCGATGTTAAAGGCGTGAGAGGCCTCTGTCTTAACCGCTTGACCAACGGGCCATACGTCCATTTTGCATCAGGTGTTCGCACCCGACTTGGCTATTTTAGCACAGGAAAAGGCCTTTGTCAACAGCAAATTTCGATTTTATTTGAAAAAAAGCAAAAATTTCCGCCGCCGCCCCGGAACGGCAGCAGACACTGCGCCCGCCGCCGCACAGTTATAACAGATTATAAAGGAACGATAAAATGGTGAAACCTAAGTTTCGATAGTTGACAATGTGGTAAAATGTGGTACTCTTAGGGTGCAAAAAAGCTTTTGAGGAGGGCTTATAGTATGGCTATGAAAATGGATCGTCGTGCGTTTTTAAAGACTTCTGCTGCGGTGGCAGTGGCAGTATCCATGACCGGACTGCTGGGCGGCTGCGGCGGCGGTGCCGGTGGCACTGATCTGGGCGGTTTTACTGCATCTGCCGTAAAGTGGGATGTACAAGAAAATAAGCCGAAGCTGAGTGAAGATCAGACGAAATGGAATGCTGATGTCATGGTGTGGGTGCGCGTCACCAACCTTACGGATTCCGACTGGAACATTTCTGGTGAAAGCATTATGGAGCTTACCGTTAACGGAACTCCCATTGAAATGCAGGGCGGTGGTCTGCTGAAGAGTGACAAAGTCCTCGCATTCAGCCGCAAGCATAAGGCAAATGCGGGATGTGTCAACTTTAAGCTGAACTATGAACAGAAGGAACTGTATGAGGCGATCTATAATGGGAAGGCCGTTGTGAAGTTCAGCATCGGCACCAAAAAGGCTACCGAGACCTATACTGCTCTTTATGACGAGGGTCTTACCTTTCAAAAGGATAACGCCCTTGTGTAACTGAACCTAACTGACCCGATACAGGAGGTGCATCGCCATGATCGACCGCAGAACATTTCTCAAACTCAGCGCCGGGGCTCTGGTGCTGACCGCCGCAGGGGCTTTGACCGGCTGCGGGGATACCGTGATCGACAAGACCAGCGGCGTAGCCAAGATCGGTGATGTCACCTTTATCTGTACAACGCCGTTTCTGGGCGGCGGCCTGGGCGACGGCATAGTCAAGCAGCTGACCTACTGGACGCAGTTCACCATCCAGAATCACAGCACCGAAAAGGTAGTCATCAAACCGGAGGACATCACCTGCATCTTCCGGGAGGCGGACACCAAGGAAACGCTGTATTTCAAGCGGAACGAACTGGTCGCAGATCCGGGTCAGACAGCTGTCTATACCGGCACTAACGGCAAGAAAGCGTTCTATCTGGAAACCAAGGAAGGTGTGTCGGAAAAGAACAGCACCGGCACTTATGAACTGCGTGTGGGCTACAATGGCAAAACCGCTGTATTCCTCTATGGAAACAACGGCAAAAATGTAACGGGCAGCGTAGAGTAAAACCCAATACACCCCGCCGCCGGGCACTCTTGGAAACAGGAGTGCCCGGCGGCTTTTTGTTTTGTGCCGCGTTACCTGTTCTTTACATTGGGGCTGGCAGTATGCACAAAGTTTTACGCACTTTTTGCACGTCCATGGTCGCGGCAGGGGCGGCAAAGCGGTAGAATAAGGCCGTTCCCAAGGAAAACACAAAAAGACATCGCCGGGCGGGCGCCCGGGTTTAAATGGAGGAAATTTTATCATGAAAAAGATCTCTCGTCGTTCGTTCCTGACCGTTTGCGGTGCAGCTGCTGCGGCTGCTGCTCTGACTGCCTGCGGCGGTTCTGCTTCTTCCGCATCCACCGCTGCTTCTGCTTCCACCACCGCTTCTTCCGCTGCCGGGCAGGCAGCCGGCACCCTGAGCGGCAACGTTGCTACCGGCGGTTCCACTTCCATGAAGAACGTCATCGCTGCCCTGACCGAAGGCTTTGCCGAGGTCGAGCCGGGCGTCACTGTCAGCTACGACCCCACCGGTTCCGGCGCAGGCATCACCGGCGCTACCGATAAGACGCTGGACATCGGCCTGTCCTCCCGCGCCCTGAAGGACGACGAGAAGAACGATGTGGACGGCACCATCGTGGCGCTGGACGGCATCGCCATCATCGTGAACAAGGACAGCAAGGTCGCTGACCTGTCCGTGGAGCAGCTCAAGAAGATGTTCACCGGCGAGATCACCAACTGGAAGGATGTCGGCGGCGAGGACGGCGAGATCGTTCTGGTAGGTCGTGAGGCCGGTTCCGGCACCCGCGATGGCTTTGAGAGCATCGTGGACGTGAAGGACAGCTGCAAGTACGCACAGGAGCTGACCGCTACCGGCGCTGTCATCAGCGCTGTGGAGGCAAACCCGCTGGCCATCGGCTACGCTTCTCTGTCCGCTGTGGGCGACACCGTTGCCATGGTCACCGTGGAGGGTGTGGAGTGCAGCGAGGACACCGTGAAGGACGGCAGCTACAAGATCCAGCGTCCCTTCGTGTTCGTTACCAACAAGAGCGTTGCCCTGTCTGAGCAGGCACAGGCCTTTGTGGACTTTGCCACCAGCAAGGACGCTGCCGACCTCATCCGCACCGCAGGCGCTGTGCCCGTGAACGAGTAATCACCTCGCATCTGAACAAGAGAACTGCCGCGTCGGCCTGCCCTAAAAGGCTGGGCTGGTGCGGCTTTTTATAGGATCGCGTTATGAAAAATACAACCTCTTCTCTGCGCCGGGTGCGGCTGCCCCGCACCCCCGCCGACTGGCTGGAAGCGGTGATGAATTTCATCTTCTTCCTGTGCGGAATGCTGGCGGTGTGCTGTGTGGTGCTCATCTCGGTGTACATGGTGGTCTCCGGCGTGCCGGCCATCCATAAAATCGGCATTTTCAAGTTCCTGTTCGGCACAAAATGGGCGTCCACCGCGGCAGAGCCGCTGTTCGGCATTCTGCCCTTCATCCTGTCCAGTGTCTACGGCACGCTGGGTGCCACCATCCTCGGCGTGCCCATCGGCCTGTTGACGGCAGTGTTCCTCTCCAAGGCCGCAGACCCCAAGCTGCGCACCGTGGTGGTCACCGCCATCGAACTGCTGTCCGGCATCCCCGGCGTAGTGTTCGGCCTTTTGGGTATGCAGGTGCTGGTGCCCGCCGTGGCAAAGACCTTCGGCAAAGCCTCCGGTGCCTGCCTGCTCAGCGCCATCGTGGTGCTTTCTATCATGATCTTACCCAGCATCGTGTCCGTGTCGGTGACGGCACTCAACGCCGTGCCGCCGGAGTATGAGCAGGGCAGTCTGGCGCTGGGCGCTACCGACACCGAAACATGGTTCAAGATCAGCATTCCGGCGGCGAAAAGCGGCATTGCCGCAGGCGTTGTGCTGGGCATCGGCCGCGCCATCGGCGAAGCCATGGCTGTGATGATGGTGGCGGGCAACAGCCCCAATATGCCGGACAGCCTGTTCCGCAGCGTCACTTTGCTGACCACCGCCATCGCCAAGGAAATGAGCTACGCCGGCGGCTTGCAGCGGCAGGCACTGTTCAGCATCGCGCTGGTGCTGTTCGTGTTCATCATGCTCATCAACGTTGTGCTGAATGTGGTACTGAAGGGAGGTAACCGCGATGAATAACGGCTTTTCGCCCTCCCGCCGGACATGGAACCGGGTGATGACCGTGCTGGTCTGGGCCAGCGCAGTGCTGGTGATGATTCTGGTGGCCGGGATCATCGGCATGGTGCTGGTGCGGGGCATCCCCCACATCAGCTGGGAATTCCTTTCCACTACCGCCAGTGTGCTGAAAAAGACGGACGGCATTCTGCCCGCCATCCTCAACACCCTGTATGTCATCCTGCTGACATTACTCATCGTATTGCCGCTGGGCGTGGGTGCGGCGGTCTACCTGACCGAATATGCTTCCAACCGGCGGCTCATTGAGGTCATCGAGTTCACCAACGAAACGCTGGCGGGTATCCCCAGCATCATCTACGGCTTGGTGGGTATGCTGGTGTTCAGTCAGGCGCTGGGCTTCCAGACCTGTCTTTTGTCCGGCAGTCTGACGCTGGTAGTGATGAACCTGCCCACCATCATCCGCACCACGCAGGAATCCCTGAAAACAGTGCCGCAGGGCTACCGTGAGGGTGCCATGGGTCTGGGTGCGGGCAAGTGGCACATCATCCGCACCATCGTGCTGCCTTGCAGCATCGACGGCATCATCACCGGCTGCATTCTGGCGGTAGGCCGCATCGTGGGCGAAAGCGCCGCGCTGCTGTTCACCGCCGGTGCGGCAGAGGTGATCGCCAAGAGTGTGTTCAAAGCCTACACCTCCAACGGTGCCACCCTGTCGGTGCTGCTGTACCTGCGCGCCTTTGAGGACGGCGATTTCGCCTCCGCATGGGGCATCGGCGCAGTGCTGCTGGTGCTGGTGCTGCTGATCAATCTGGCAGCACGTCTGGCGAAAACGAAACTGAAACAGAAGCAGTAAAAATAAAGAGGTACTCTATGGAAAACACGAATGTGCCGGTGATATCGGCAAAGGATCTGAACCTCTGGTACGGCGACTTCAAGGCGCTGAAGAGCATTTCGCTGGACGTGGGCGAGCGGGAGATCACCGCACTCATCGGCCCCTCCGGCTGCGGAAAGTCCACCTTTTTAAAGACCCTGAACCGCATGAACGACCTTGTGCCGGGCGTGCGCATCGAGGGCGATGTACGGCTGAAGGGCGCGGATATCTTTGCCCGCGAGATGGAGCTGACCGACCTGCGCCGCCGCGTGGGCATGGTGTTCCAGAAGGCAAACCCCTTCCCCATGAGCATCTACGACAACATCACCTACGGCCCCAAGCTGCACGGCGTACGCAATAAGGCCGAGCTGGACGAGCTGGTGGAAAGCTCGCTGCGGGGTGCCGCCCTGTGGGACGAGGTGAAGGATCGCCTGAAAAAGAGCGCCCTTGGCCTTTCCGGCGGGCAGCAGCAGCGTCTTTGCATCGCCCGGGCCTTGGCGGTCAAGCCCGAGGTACTGCTGATGGACGAGCCCACCAGCGCACTGGACCCCGGCTCTACCATGAAGGTGGAGGAGCTGATGAACGAGTTGAAAAAGAACTACACCGTGGTCATCGTTACCCACAATATGCAGCAGGCCGCCCGTATCAGCGACCGCACCGCCTTCTTCCTGCTGGGGGAGCTGGTGGAGGTGGGCCCCACGAACCAAATCTTCAGCACGCCCCGGGACAAGCGCACCGAGGACTACATCTCCGGCCGGTTCGGTTAATGCAGGGAGGAACAAAGCAATGAGCATTCGCAAACAATACGACAGCGATCTGGAAGCCCTTAAAACCGCCTTGGTGGAGATGGGGCAGAACGCCGCCGAGGCGGTGGAGAACGCGCTGGAAGCGCTGTGCACCGCCGACACCGCAGCCGCCCAGAAGATCGTGCAGGGGGACGACCGCATCAATAACATGGAGCGGGACATCGAGCATCGCTGCATGACCCTGCTGCTGCGTCAGCAGCCGGTAGCGGGCGACCTGCGCCACATTTCCACCGCCATGAAGGTGGTCACCGATATCGAACGCATGGGCGACCACGCTTCGGATATCGCGGAGATCATCCCGCATCTGGTCACTGTGCGCAGGGAGGGCGACCCCGCCGTCAGTCAGGCCATCGCCATGGGGCGCAAGGCCTATCAGATGATTTTAGACGCCATGGCTGCCCTGACCGCCGAGGATGAGGTAGCCGCCCGCCGCGTCATCGCCGCAGACGACGCCGTGGACTACGACTTCAACGCCATCAAGCACACGCTGGCACAGGAGATCGCCGCCAACCCCGCCAAGGTGGACGCCGCGCTGGATCTGCTCATGGTCATCAAGTATCTGGAGCGCATCGGCGACCACGCTGTGAACGTAGCCGAGTGGGTGCAGTTTGTGCGCACCGGGCGCTACAAGGACGAAAGCATGTTCTGATACTCACTCTGCCCCTTTGGGCGCGTGTTTTCCTTATTTTCTTCTGGAAAAGGCTGTCTGCCAATTAGCAGGCAGCCTTTTTCTGTGGGAACCTCTTCCGTGAAAATGGGTTTCAGGAAAGTCCGCAGACTTTCCTGAAACCCGAAATTTAAAATAATTCTTCCGCTATTGATGCGCAAAGCGAACGCGGCGCGCATTCAAAATCGTCCTCTTTCCCTCTACAACGAAAATTGACTAAAAAATTTTTATCTTTTCTGCAATATCTGCGGTAGGTCATTCGTATTCAGAGTATAAGAGCCCGGAAAGGGCTCCGCAGTTATCGTGCGGCGGGTGGTCCGGCTTCCCCCAGTCCCCCGCCTGCCGCACCGTTACGGAGGACAGATACAATGATGGCAAAGCTTGAACGCTCCCCGCAGCAAGCCCGCATGGAGGCCGTGAGCCGCGATGCACTGGTGCAGGCGGCGCTGCAGGAGATCACCCAAAATTATCGTGAGGCCAGCCTTTCCAACGTGGCAAGGGCTTATGGTGTTTCGCTGGCGTATGTCAGCGAGTGCGTGCGCGCTCAGACCGGGCGCACCTACAAGGAGCTGCTGCAAAAGCACCGCATGGAGACCGCCGCGCGGCTGCTGCGCCGCAGCGATCTGAACATCCAGCAGATCATTGCGCAGGTGGGGTACGAGAACACCAGCTACTTCTACCGCCTGTTTCACGAGCGCTACGGCCTGAGCCCCCGGGAGTACCGGCTGGTGCGCACCGGCACCACCACCCGCCGCCCTACCGCATGAAGCCTTTTTTTGATTTGCTGCCCCCGACCGCCGTGCTGCCGCCCCGCGCACGGCGGTCTGCTTTTGCCGCAAAACGGAGAAAAATCTGGTACTTTATGGAAAATTGTGTTATACTGAAATAAATGCACCCCGCGCGGCAGGGCGCGGGCAAGAGAGGATGAGTGGATATGTTTCGCGGAGCGGTAAGAGCGGATATGGCAAAGATCCTTGAGATCTATGCCCGTGCGCGGGATTTCATGGCGAAAAACGGCAACCCTACCCAGTGGGGGGACAACTACCCCAGCCCGGAGCTGCTGGAGGAGGACATCGACACCAACCGGCTGTTCGTGTACATGATCAACGGCCGGATGCAGGCGGTGTTTGCCTTTATCCTTGGCGAGGACCCCACCTATAAGGTCATCGAGGACGGGCAGTGGCTCAACGACACGTTGCCCTACGGCACCCTGCACCGGCTGGCTTCGGCGGAGGAGAGCAAGGGTGTAGGCAAGGCGGTAGTGGAGTGGTGTCTGGAACACTGTGAGAGCCTGCGCGCCGACACCCACGCCGACAACAAGGTGATGCAGCATCTGCTGGAAAGCGAGGGCTTTACCCGCTGCGGCATCATCCATGTGGAGGACGGCACCCCGCGCATTGCCTACCAGCGGATGTCCCTGACCCAGAGCCAGCTGGGGTAAGCGGGAAAATAATTTTAATTTTGTGGTTCTGAAAAGTCTGCGGGCTTTTCAGAACCTTTTTTCATGGGTGGGGTCGTAACGGTGAACGGCAGTTGCAGCGTTGCTGCTATGGCAACTTTCTGCCTGCCGTCAGCGTGCAAAGACGCTCCGCTGGGCCAGAGGCAGGGAGGGGTGTTCCGACTCCCCCCTCCCTACCTCTGGACTCCACCCACCCCGCAACGGGCCAAGGGCTGCTCGCCCTTGACAATCCTAATGAAGAAGTCGAAGCACAAAAAAGCTAGCGCTGCGCCAGTCGGCGCTATCGCTTTAACGCTTTTTTCGCTTCTCCATTTATAGCCCCTCAGTCGCTGCGCGACAGCTCCCCCGAGGGGGAGCAGACACGCCCGCAAGCATTGCGCTTGAGCCGGAAACTTTCCCGCTATGCCAAAGGCTCCCTCCCAGAGGGAGCTGTCAAAACCGATAGGTTTTGACTGAGGGAGTTAAAGCTCCCCCCTCGGGGGAGCTGGCATCGCGCAGCGATGACTGAGAGGGTTCTGTTCCTCGTCAAAACCGCAAAACTGTATTTTATTCAAGTACAGTTTTCAAGGCAATTTTGCAAAAGGTTACAAAAAACGTAACTTGAGGCGTCAAAACGCCTGAAAGTACTTCCTCTTTTGGGTCGTATATGCTATAATGACAACTGTTCTCGTGCAAGAAACAGGAAAATGTACGCACTAGGCGTACAGTGTAAGAGGAGTGTTACGATATGAAAACCTTGAAAGCGGTTGTTGCAAAATACAACCAGACCAGCCTGATCCTGCGCATCCTGATCGGCCTGGCAGTCGGTTCGGTGCTGGCACTGGTAGTGCCGGGCGCGGGTTGGGTAGGCGAGCTGGGCAGCCTGTTCGTCGGTGCGCTGAAGGGCATTGCCCCGGTGCTGGTGTTCGTCATTGTGGCAAGCGCGCTGGCACAGGGCTCGTCCAAGCTGGACCGCCGCTTCGGCACCGTGATCTGGCTGTATATGCTCACCACCTTTCTGGCGGCAGCCATTGCAGCCATCACCAGCTTTATGTTCCCGGTCAAGGTGGTGCTGGCCGATGCGGCACAGTCTGATGTGATCCCGCAGGGCTTGGGCGAGGTGCTGAGCACCCTTCTGACCAACTTTGTGGCCAACCCCGTCAGCGCCCTGATGAGCGGCAACTACATCGGCATTCTGTTCTGGGCCTGTATGTTCGGCATTGCCATGAAGAAGATCGGCGCAGAGAGCACCAAGGTCTTTCTGGCAAACACCGCCGATGCCGTTTCTCAGATCGTGCGCTGGATCATCAATCTGGCACCCTTCGGCATCATGGGTCTGGTGTACACCAACGTTTCCGGCAACGGTCTGGCCATCTTTACCCAGTACGGCAAGCTGCTGGCGCTGCTGGTGGGCACCATGCTGTTCATGGCGCTGATCGTTTCCCCCTTCATCATGTTCGTTTACCTGCGCCGCAATCCGTACCCGCTGGTATTCCGCTGCCTGAAGGAGTCCGGTCTGACCGCCTTCTTCACCCGCAGCTCTGCCGCCAACATCCCCGTGAATATGTCCCTGTGTGAAAAGCTGGGTCTGGACAAGGATATGTACTCCGTGTCCATTCCGCTGGGCGCTACCATCAACATGGACGGTGCCGCCATCACCATCACCATCATGACGCTGGCAGCGGCCAATACGCTGGGCATTCAGGTGTCCCTGCCCGCCGCCATCGTGCTGAGCGCCATGAGCGCTCTGGGTGCCTGCGGCGCTTCCGGCGTGGCCGGCGGCTCCCTGCTGCTGATCCCTATGGCTTGCTCGCTGTTCGGCATCTCCAACGACATTGCCATGCAGATGGTGGGCGTGGGCTTCATCATCGGCGTGGTGCAGGACTCGGTGGAAACTGCCCTGAACTCTGCCGGTGACGTGGAATTTGCCGCCACCGCCGAGTATCACCAGTGGCTCAAGGAGGGCAAGCCCCTGCCGGCTTTCCTGAAGGGCTGATAACCTATAACATAAGCAAAGCAGCCGCTGCACTTTTGGTGCGGCGGCTGCTTTTTGCGTGGGACGATTTTGAATGCGCTCCGCGGGGGAAGTTTCTGCTTGCCGAGGGATGTTCTCTTTTGACACCAAAAGAGAACCAGAAAAGTGCGTGTTCTGCGGGGAAGGCTTCTGTTTGCCTTTAGCGGGCAAGGACGCTCCGCTGGGCCAGAGGTAGGGAGGGGTGTTCCGATTCCCCCCTCCCTACCTCTGGACTCCACCCACCCCGCAACGGGTCAAGGGCTGCACGCCCTTGACGATCCTAAAGAAGTGGGCTACACCGATTTATAGCCCCTCAGTCGCTGCGCGACAGCTCCCCCCGGGGGAGCAAACACGCCCGCAAGCTTTACGGTTTAACCGGAAACTTTACCGCCATGCCAAAGGCTCCCTCCCAGAGGGAGCTGGCAAAACCGTCAGGTTTTGACTGAGGGAGTTCGTTCCAAACCCCTTCTGGTGAAAACAAGGGGAGCGGAACGTCCGCAGACGTTCCGCTCCCCGAAATCCAAATCATATTTCCGCTATTGATGTGCATAGCGAACGCGGCGCACATTTAAAATGGTTTTACCCAAACAGCACCACGGCGTAGCTTACGCCGTCCTTTACCACATAGGCAACGCCCAGTTTGGTCTTGCCCTCTGCGGCCTTGGTCATAGCTTCGGGATAAGTGCCGTCCTTCGGCAGAACAAAGGTAATCTTCGAAGTGGTGTTGAAGTCAGGGCTGTTGGGGTCCGGATGGATGGCAAAGCCCGGGGTAAAATCATTTGCGCCCATACCGACGCCGAAGCTCTTGCCGATGCCCATGCTGTCAAAGGCATAGGCGTAGTACTTCTGCTCCAGATAGGTTTTTACAACGTTGTCTACAGGGTTCACGCGGTAAAGCTCGGTCTTGTCCTTGCTCGTATCGCAGGACACCGAGGTGCCGGCGACCCAGCTTGCGATGCTGTAAGCCTTGTTGCTCAGTTCCTCATCGTAGGTCTTACCGAACTGTTTGCACAGTGCCTTTGCGCTTTCGGCTGTGGAGCGCTTGGGCCCCATGGGTTTGCCCACACTGGCATCACAGGCGGTAAATACAGTCAGTGCCATCAGGCCGACCAGCAGGCAGGCCAGTAGTTTCTTCCAGTTTTTCATAAAACGATGCTCCTTTCCGTTGTTGGGGTCGTTGCGGGTCTGCGTCCGCACGGACGCAGTTCTTTTTGCTTTCTTCTGCATCCATGATACCTTTTTTAACAGGAAATGCAATCGTTTTGGCATAAAAAACAGGCTGCCGTGCAAAAACACGGCAGCCTGCGGAAAAGATTTTATTTTGCGTACTCCACAGCGCGGCTCTCGCGGATGACGTTGACCTTGATCTGACCGGGGTAATCCAGCGTATCCTCGATCTTTTTTGCGATGGAGCGTGCCAGCAGAATGACCTGATCGTCACTGATGACGTCGGGCTTGACCATAATGCGCACTTCGCGGCCTGCCTGCACGGCAAAGGCCTGCTCCACACCCTCGAAGCCGGAGGAGATCTCCTCCAGATTTTCAAGGCGCTTGACGTAGCTTTCCACGTTCTCGCGGCGGGCACCCGGGCGGGCGGCGCTGATGGCGTCGGCAGCCTGAATGATGAAGGCCAGCGGGGTCTTGGGCTCCACGTCGCCGTGATGTGCCTCAATGGCGTGGATGATCTGGGTGTTCTCCTTGTACTTGCGGCAGATGTCCACGCCGATCTGGACGTGGCTGCCCTCGATCTCGTGATCCAGTGCCTTGCCGATATCATGCAGCAGACCGGCGCGGCGTGCCATGGTGACGTTCACGCCCATCTCGCCTGCCAGCAGACCGGCCACCCAAGCCACTTCCATGCTGTGGGTCAGGGCATTCTGACCAAAGCTGGTGCGGTACTTCAGCCGACCGATCAGCTTGATCAGGTCGGGGTGCAGGCCGTGGATGCCCAGCTCCATCACCGCACGCTCGCCCTCGCGCTTCATCTGCAGTTCCAGATCGTGGCGGCACTTTTCCACCGTCTCCTCGATGCGGGCGGGGTGGATGCGGCCATCGCCGATCAGGCGCTCCAGCGTCATGCGGGCCACCTCGCGGCGGGTCTGGTCGAAGGAGGACAGGGTAATGGCCTCCGGGGTATCGTCGATGATCAGATCCACGCCGGTAGCGGTCTCCAGAGCGCGGATGTTGCGGCCCTCGCGGCCGATGATGCGGCCCTTCATCTCATCGCTGGGCAGCGGCACTACGCTGACGGTGGTCTCGCTGCAATGGTCGGCAGCGCAACGGCTGACGGCCTGTCCGATGAGGTTGCGGGCGATGTTATCGCAGTTTTCCTTCAGGTCGGTCTCGTAGGCGGCAACGCGCACGGCCTTTTCGTGGGTCAGCTCCTCGTCCACCTTGTGCAGCAGCACCTCGCGGGCGTCCTCCTGGCTCAGGCCTGCCAGCGTTTCCAGACGCTCCATCTCCTTGGCGCGCAGGGCGTCGATCTCTGCCAGACGCTCCTCGGCCTCGGCAGCGCGCTTTTTCAGCTCTTCTTCCTTCTTTTCCAGCGCTTCGGTCTTGCGGTCCAGCGCCGTCTCCTTCTGGTCGATGCGGTTCTCCTGACGGCTGATCTCCGCACGGCGCTGCTTGATCTCCTTGTCGGCCTCTGCCTTCTGGGCATCGACCTCGGCTTTCAGACGGAAAGCCTCGTCCTTTGCTTCCAGAACCGCTTCCTTGCGCTTCTGGTCGGCGGTCTTGATCGCCTCGTTCACCAGCCGGGTAGCCTCGGCTTCGGCGCTGCCGATCTGGGCTTCAGCGGTCTTTTTACGGTTGTTGTAACCAATAAAATAGCCCGCAGCCACGCCGACAACAGCAACGATCAAGGCCACGATCACTCCGATCGCGGTCATTGCGTTCACTCTCCTTTGTTTCAATTCAATGCAAAACTAAAAGCAGGAGACGCTGCGCAGCAGGACACGGGCAATGATATAGAAAGAGCTTTCAATGCAAAAAGTGACACCAAAACCATACGCACCACCCAAAACCGGCGGTGCGGGCAAAAGCATACGGCTTTTCTCTCTACGGTTCCATTTTATATCAAACAGGCACGCTATGCCTGAAACGGGTACAGGGTCACACTGAAACCTGCGTACAGCGTCTTTGATTCCATACTACTAAATATAGTACGAAACATTTGCCCGCTTGTCAAGAGGAAAACCCTGCCCGCAGAACATTTTTGTGCAGAAAAACAAAAAAGCCCAGCCCGGGCAGCAGTGCCGCCCGGGCTGGGTCGTGATTTTTATTCAGCGCGTGTTGGAGGTTGCCGTGCTTTCCAGCCGAATCTTCCAGACGATGTTCTTTCCCGGGGCGAGCTGATACTTCACCTCGACCCGGTCATTCGTGGTAAAGTCATCCGCGTAATAGCCGATTCCGGCTGCACTACTTACTGTGCCCGTAGATATCCAGACCCAGCAGGAATCGTTCGCCGGATCAGGATCAAAGTAATCAGCTTTTACATCCTGAATATAGTATCCGTTCTTCTTAGCGCTATAGAACGATACGCTAAACTTATTCTCATCAAAGGTCGGTGCAGTCACGCCCTCTTCGGGCTCTGCTTTCAGGTTAAAGTTTATACCTGCTTTCACGTCGGCCGATACCGTATATTTCACGCCATCGATCGTTTTGATCTTTTCGGTCACCACGATATCGCCGTTGCCGCCCGCCGGTACCCAGCAGGCGCTCAGTGCACCGGTGCAGGCCATGACCGCTGCGGCAACCGCACCGGTTTTCAGGAATGTTCTGCGGGAGATCTTAAGGGGGGTATGTTTCATCGTCAGTTCCTCCTTTGTGCGCCGTAAAAGCGCCGTTTCTGCAGGAAAATGTCTTTTGTGATTTAAAAATAACAGAGACCGGCATGAAATTCAAGGTTTCAATGCCGGTTTCTTACGATATACAACAAAAAGTATTACTCCAGATACATCCGCCGCAGCCGCATCAGGCAGGACTGAGAGGGTCTCCCCAAAAACCAAAAGGGCTGCCCCGGAGAACGGAGCAGCCCTTTCGGCTTATGATGAAAAGAAGAAAATGAAGGAGAATGGCTTATTATTTGGCGGCTTTTTCGCCCTCCGGGAAGATGATCTTATTCACGAAGAAGAAGATCACCATGGAGATGCCGCCGTTGAGGACGGTGGTGCCGATGTTGTAGATGAAGTCCGGCACCAGCAGGCCTGCCACCGCCACCCAGATGCAGTTGATGGAGTTGACGATGCAGGTGATGATGCAGAAGGCCAGCACATACCAGCCGATCTGTTTTGCCAGATTGCCCTTGCTGCGGAACACAAAATTGCGCTGGATGGGGAAATTGATGCACTCGCCGATGACCATGGCGATCATGTAAGCGCAGAAGTAGGGCAGGCCGCCGTGGGCAGCGTCGTAGCCGAGGATGTTCCACTTGAAGGTCTCGCCGAACAGGGTGATGTCGATGCCCGGCCAGCCGAAATCCACCACCGGCAGGCTTGCAAAGGCCTTGGGCAGAAATTGCAGCAGCAGGTACTTGAACACGGTGATGAGGTTAGACACGATGACGAACAAGCCGCCCTCGCGCACCCACTTGGCAGCGGCGGGGTGCTTTGCCGCGAAGTTATTCCAGAAATTCATAGCCTGCTTCCTTTCAGCTGTTTTTCAAGCGCTCTTCCATGCGGCTGTTCAGCACGAGGTTCTTCACGGCCTCCACGATCACCCGCACAAGACCGATGATCCAGAAGCCCTGCAGTTCCATCACGATGCCGTCCACCATGCCCATGCTGATGCCACCGTTGGTCATTTTTGCCAGCGCCCGCAGGGGCATATTGTACTGGAACAGGATGTTCAGGTCCGGCTTGCCTTTTTTGATGCTGCGGCGCAGCAGCGCACCCAGCACGGCAGCGGCCAGCCAGCCGATGGGGCTGCGTCCGTGTCCCATCTCGCCCAGCGTCATGTTGCGGTCGATGCGCACCTTGTTCTCCGGGATGGGATGGCCAAGCAGCGCCTCAAACTCCGCGTCCGGCAGGTTCTGCACCTGTGCGGTGCGGTAATGCTCCAGCGCTTTGCCCGCGTAGGGGTCGGGTGCGCCGGTGCCCGCCACCGTGACGGCGGCAGTCAGGCGGATATCGGCGCTGGAAGCGCCCACAAGCAGCTGATAGCTGCCGCCCTCCACCTCCCAGCGGTCGGTGACAACGTTCCAGTAGCGGAACGCCTTGTCGTCCAGCGGGATGGTGACGGTCTTGCTCTCTCCTGCTTCCAGCTGCACCTTGACAAAGCCCTTCAGCTCCTTGACAGGGCGGAAAATTTTTGCATCCGGCTTTGCCACATACAGCTGCACCACCTCGGCACCGGCACAGCTGCCGGTGTTGGTGACGGTCAGGGTCACGCCCTTTTCGTCTGCCTTCAGATCGCTGTACGCAAAGCTGGTGTAGCTCAGGCCGTAACCGAAGGGGAAGGCGGTGGGCACACCGGCAGTGTCGTAGTAGCGGTAGCCCACATACAGGCCCTCGCGGTACTCCACGGTGCGTCCCGCGCCGCCGAAGTGCTCCTTTGCGGGGGTGTCGGCGTAGCGGCACGCCCAAGTCTCTGCCAGCTTGCCGCAGGGGTTCTGTGCGCCGGTGAGCACCTCGACCAGTGCGCCCGCGCCTGCCTGACCGCCCAAGCAACCGTAGACCAGCGCCTTGCAGTCCTTGAGCCATGCGCTTTCCAGCGAAGAGCCTGCACTCAGCAGCACCACCACGTTGGGGTTTGCCGCCGCCACAGCCGCCAGCAGTTCCAGCTGGTTCTCTGCCAGCTTCATGTCGGCGCGGTCGATGCCCTCGCTCTCCTTGATCTCGTCCAGACCCATGCACAGCAGCACCACATTGGCGTTCTTTGCCAGCTGCACCGCTTCGGCTTTCAGCGCCTCGTCGGGCTTGCCCTGCCGGTCAAAGCCCTTGGCGTAGCCGACGCTGTTCAGGCCGCTCTCGGCAAGGCAGTCCAAGAAGGAATCCACCTTGGTGGAGTTGACGGCGCTGGAGCCTGCACCCTGATAACGGGGGGTCTGGGCAAAGTCGCCGATGACCGCCACCTTTTCCCCCTTTGCAAGGGGCAGCAGGCCAGTTTCGTTCTTCAGCAGCACGATGCTCTGAGCAGCAGCTCGGCGTGCCAGTGCGTGGTGGGCGTCGGCATCGAACTTGCCGGGTGCGGCGTCCACCGCCGCCTTGGTGGTGAACACCAGTTCCAGCAGCTCGTCCAGCCGGGCGTCCACGTCTGCCTCGGTGATCTTGCCGGTCTGCACCGCCTTCATCAGCTCCCGGACGGCGTCCCCGCCGGGGGCGGGCATTTCCAGCGTAGAGCCGTTCTTCACGCCAAGGGCGTGGTCGTTGCTGCCGCCCCAGTCGGTGACCACCGCGCCATCAAAGCCCCAGTCTTTGCGCAGGATGTCCATGAGCAGGTGGGCGTTCTCGTTGGCGTAGGTGCCGTTGATGAGGTTATAGGCAGACATGATGGTCTTGGGCTGTGCCTCTTTGACCACCATCTCGAAGCCGGTCAGGTAAATTTCCCGCAGGGTGCGCTCGTCCACAATGGAATCCGAGGCCATGCGGCGCAGTTCCTGACTGTTCACGGCAAAGTGCTTGGGGCAGGCGGCAATGCCGTTTTTCTGGATGCCGCGGACGTAGGCCGCTGCCATCTTGCCGGAAAGGTAGGGGTCCTCCGAGAAATACTCGAAGTTCCGCCCGCACAGGGGGCTGCGCTTGATGTTCAGGCCGGGGCCCAGCAGCACCGACACGCCCTGTGCTGCGGCCTCCTCGCCCATGGCTGCGCCCACAGCCTCGCCAAGCTCCGGGTCCCAGCTGTTGGCAACGGTGGCCGAGGTGGGGAAGCAGGTGGCGGGCACACTGGGGTTCAGACCCAGATGGTCGGCAGCGCCCGCCTGCTTGCGCACGCCGTTGGGGCCGTCCGACAGGGTAATGGCCGGGATGCCCTTGCCCGGCAGCGCCCGGGTGGTGAACACCGTGCCGCCGCTCAGCAGGGCGCATTTCTGTTCCAGATCCAGGCTGTTGATGATATCTGTATGTTTCATGGCATTTTCCTCTTTGCCTTTTCAATCCAGAAAAGGCCCGCTGTTTTTACGCAGCGGGCCTTTTATCTGGTTTCAGTTCAGGTGCTGCATCCGTTCAGAGCGTCTTACCTAGAATCAGGCGTTGACTTCCTCTTCCTTGCGCTTTGCATAGCCCTTTTTGACCACCAGAACTTCCAGTGCGATCAGAGCAGCTGCCAGCACAACGTCCACACCGATCATCACCTTTTCCCAACCGGGCATACCGGGGTTCAGGTTCTCGGGGTAGTAAGCACGGGAGTTTGCCACAGTGTACAGGATGTTCTTGCAGGCCTGACGTGCGGACACCAGAGCGGTAGCGCTGGTGGTATCGGTCAGGTGGTTGGTCTCGGTGTCGTAGTTGACCAGGCAGAAGTCGCCGCCGTTGCGGATCAGACGGTCAGAATCCTGATAGCCGTACACACCGTAGTAGTCGGTCAGCACCATGCCCACGAAGCCCCACTCGCCGCGCAGAACATCGTTCAGCAGGGCAGAGCAGTTGCCGGCGTAGGTGTTGCCGATGTAGTTGAAGGAGGACATGACGGCATGGCAGTCAGCTGCCTTGACGCACTGCTCGAAGGGCTTGAGGTAGATCTCGCGGATGGCCTGCTCGTTGGACCAGGTGCAGAGCATGCCGCAGCGGTTGGTCTCCTGATCGTTCAGGGCGAAGTGCTTCATGAAGGCGTAGACGCCCTGCTCCTGAGAGCCCATGATGGCATTGGCAGCCATTGCACCGGACAGCACGCCGTCCTCGGAGTAGTACTCGAAGTTACGGCCTGCGAAAGCGGAGCGGTGGATGTTCATAGCCGGTGCGTACCAGCCGGAAACGTCCATGTCGTCAGCCATCTTGCCGATGGAGGTACCGAAGTCGTGTGCCAGATCGGTGTTCCAGGTAGCTGCGATCATCACAGCAGAGGGGAAGCCAATGGAGCCCTGCTGGGTGAAGTTGTTGTTGATGGAGGCGGGGCCGTCGCAGTCGATGGCCTGCACCTTGCCGATGGAATCCACTGCCACGGACTGATAGCCGCCCAGAGCAATGAGCTTGTCCATATCGGCAACGGTCAGCTGGTCGAGGAAGGCATCCCACTGGGCATCGTTGTAATCCACGCCCACCATGTCCTTCAGCTTCAGGCCGTTCTTGGCACCGGTGGTGGGAGCCACGTCGTCGGCGTTGTTGAAGTCCTCGGGGTTCCAGTTGGAGTTGTTGTAGAAGGTTGCCTTAGCCTCTGCCGGCAGCTCAAAGTCTGCGGGAGCAGCGGTAGCCTCGGCGTAGTTGGCAAAGCCATCGGCACGGGACAGGTAGGTCACATTGCCCTCGGCAAAGTCGAACTTGTTGTCAGCCACCTCCACATCGCTCTCGCGCTTGTTGGAAGCGTCGTAGACGATGTCGGAAGCCACGTTGTAGACCTTGGAGTCCAGAACGGTGTGGGAGTCGGCGTTGATGCTGATGACGTAATCGCCCTTTTCCAGCACATAGCAGCCCTTGCCGTAGGTGTCGTAGGAGGCCATATCCTCGGCCTTGAAGGTAACGGTGACGTTCTCGGAAGCGCCGGGAGCCAGCTCGGAAGTCTTTGCAAAGCCGATCAGGTTTGCAGAAGCCTTCTCGATGCCGCCATTGGTGTACGGAGGATTGTAGTAGACCTCCACGACCTCCTTGCCGGAAGCAGAACCGGTGTTGGTGACGGTGACATCCACGGTGATGGTGCCGTCAGCCTCGGTAACGCTGTTCAGGGTCTGGGTGAAGGTGGTGTAGCTCAGGCCGCGGCCGAAGGGATAGACCACAGTCTTATCGTAGTCGATGAGACCCTCAGCGGCAGCAGTTTCGTAGAACTTGTAGCCGACATAGATGCCCTCAACATAGTTGACAAAGGCGGGGATGGTATCAACACCAAAGGAGTTGCCCTTGAACTCATCCATGTTGGTGTAGGTGAAATTGCCAAAGTTGTTCGCGGTGGGGGTCTGGGTCAGGTCGTACACAAAGGTATCGATGGTGCGGCCGGAGGGGTTCACATCACCGCAGAGGATGGAACCCAGTGCGTTGAAGCCGCTCTGACCGGTGCCTGCGCACCAGACAACGCTCTTGATCTGGCTGTAATCCTTGACCCAGCCCAGTTCCATAGCGTTAGCGCCGTTGTAGACCACAACGACCTTATCAAAGTTCTTGCAGACCAGATCGATCATGTCCTTCTCGGTCTTGGACAGCTGCAGGTAGTGCTCGCCGGGCTCAAAGTCGTTGTAGCTGTGGCCTGCGTCGTAGGTGACCTGAGACACATCGGTGGGCAGGTCAGCGCCTTCGCCGCCCACGCGGGTGATGACTACCATGGCGGTATCAGAGAACGCCTTGGCGTTGTTCATCAGCTCGTCGGTGTACTGTGCAGCCTCCGGCTCCGGCAGGGTCCAGTCCTGAGAGAACATACCCACCACCGGGCGGTCTGCACGGTAGGAGGTGTAGAAGTCGCTCAGTTCGGTGTTCAGCTCAAAGCCCGCGTTGGTCAGACCCTCCAGCAGGGTGACGGTGGGGTAAGCATCGGACAGCGCACCGGAACCGGTGCCGCCGTAGCAGGGGTTGGTGGAAGCCCAGCCAAAGACGTTCAGCTTGCTGTTCTTTGCCATGGGCAGGGTGCCGTTGTTATCCAGCAGAACAATGCCTTCATCGGCAATGTTCTCGCACAGCTGGGTAGCGGATGCCACGTTCTCCTCGCTGACCTTGCCGCCGCCGGTGGCAAGGGTGACCATGGAGTACATGGGGCCGGTCAGGATCAGGTTCACGGTAATGGCCAGCGCCAGCACCATGCCCAGACCCGCCTGCCAGCGGATCAAATACTTTTTGGACTTGCTCTGCTTACAGCAGGCGATCATGACTGCGATCAGCAGAACTGCTACGACACCAAAGCCGATCAACTGCGATTTGATCGAGTTGAGGACCTTGATGACGTCATCCATATTGATGGACAACATAGTTTTCTCCTCCTTGTTTTGTCGAATCGGACAATGGCAGGGGACGCCCCCGCCAGCTTGGCTTTATGATACCAGAAATTGCCGGAGAATTTTCAATTTGTTCACAAACTGTCGTTTTGAACGCATGATTTGCAAAAGTTACAATACGGTTTCAAATTTTATTGTGCACATACACAAATATTGCCGCATTATATTTGTGCACCCTGCCAGACAGCAAAAAACGGCAGGGGATACCTGCCGTAAAAATTATTTGTTTTTGGGCAGCGGAAATAAGATCCGCAGGGTCCACCAGTTGTTTTCCCAGTGCAGCGTCATGCTGCCGCCGTGCTGCCCGACGGTGGTGCGGACGCTTTTCAGGTCCGACCCCTGCTGCGGCAGGCCGTCCGCATCCAGCGCGGGGGCTGTCTCTGTATAATGCTCGAACCGCAGCATGGCAAAGCCGCCCTGACTGTACACCGCCACCTTGATGAGCCGCTTTTCGGGGTCCGGCTCGGCGCGGACGGCGGCAATGGCATTGTCCAGCGCCACGCCCACGATGGTGCACAGCTCCCGGATGGTGAGAAACCCCAGCATCCGGCCGTCCGCCACGCTGGTGATGGTGATGTTCTCCTGCTGGCATTCCATGGTCTTGGCGGTGAGGATAGTATCCAGCACCGGGTTGCCGGTCTTGTTCTCGGCCTCGTACTGGCGGATGTTCTGCTCCATGGCGGCAATGGCGGCGTTCTGCTTGGTCTGGTCCTGCTCTTCCCGGATGCGGGCAAGCTGAACTTTCAGCTCATGGTACCGCCGGTTGATGAGGTTGATCCCCTCCTTGCTGCGCTTGTACTGCTCGTACTGGCGATGCAGCACCTCGTCCATGGCGGCAAGCTCGTTGTGCAAAGCGTTCTCCCGCAGCTGCTCGTGCTGCACGGATAAGATCAGCACGCCGGAAAAATCCACCAGCGTGCGGATGGAAAAGATGCTCATGTTGATATCGCTGCCCGGCAGAAAGCCCAGATTGCTCACCGCAAAGGCGGTCAGCGCCAGCATGACCGCCGTCAGGGCGGCGCTGCCGCTGATCTGCAGATGGCCGGCGGGCTGGGGGCTGATGTGCAGCCAATAGCACATCCCCCCGAACAGCGCCCCGTACACCAGCGCCAGCAGCAGCAACGAAAGCGGCTCCCATGGGCTGCGGGCGGGCCAGAGGGCGCAGTGCAGCTGCCACTCCACGCTGGCGGCAAGCTCTGCCAGAATAAACGCCCGGGCGCAGTGATACCCGGCTTCCAGCAGGGTGATGCTCCACACGCCCCATAAATATAAGTAAGAAAGCCCGATGGCCGCCGTCATGCAGGGGATCCAGAGCCCGCCGGGCACGTTGCCCGTCAGCCCCAGAAAGGCGGACAGCACCACCACCCACAGCAGGGTGACGCTCCCGGTGACTGCCTTGGAAAACCGGGGCGCAAGCGCCGGTGTGAACAGCAGCACCGCCAGACACTCGGCAAGGGCGGTGTACAGCCGGGGGATATCCGGCAGCGCGGTCATGAGCCTTCACCTCCGATGTAATCGGTCAGTGCGGCAAGAAAGGCCTTGCGCTTGGGGCGGCTGACCTGCAGCTCGCAGGGGCCCACCTGTACGGTGCTCTGCCGCAGCTCCCGCACCTGTGCCAGATTGACAAGATAGCCGCTGTTGCATCGGGCAAAGGGGCAGTCTGCCAGCTTTTCCTCAAAGGCCTTGAGGGCGCCGGGGGCGGAAAAATCGCCCTCGTCGGTGTAAAAGTGCACCCGGTGCCCCTCGCTTTCCAGATAATAGATGCTTGCGGTGTCCAGCCGCCGCAGCCCGCCCTCCACCGGCACGGTCAGGTAGCGCTTTGCCCGCTTTTCCAGCCGGGCAACCGCCTTGAGCAGCTGCTGCGAAAAGGCAAAGTAGGGCACCGGCTTCAGCACATAGTCCAGCGCCCCCACCGAGTAGCCCCGGATGGCGTACTGCGCCATATTGGTGATGAAGATCAGGATCACCTCTGCATCCATCTGCCGGATGCGCTCCGCCGTGGTCATGCCGTCCAGATGCTTCATCTCCACATCCAGAAAAATAATATCGTAGACCGCGCGGTAATTATCCAGAATGTCCACGCCGTCCGCAAAGACCGTCACCTCAAACTCTGTCCCGTACTGCCGGGTATACCGCCGGACATACTCCTGCAATACCCCCTGCACCTCCGCGTCGTCCTCTACGATCGCCACCCGGATCATGACCGCACCTCCCTTACCACACCGTTGTGGAACTGTTACGGCTCTATTATAGCGCAATCACGTCCGGTTTGCCAAGGGGGCATCCGCACAAAGGGCAGGGCAGCCCACAGGCCGCCCTGCCCTTTGTATTGGTATTGAGTTCTTTTATAGTTACGCCCAGTTCTTTCGGCCGTAGCGGGTGGTCAGCTGGCAGATCTCTGTTTGGAGCTTCTTGGTCAGCTGGGTCTTTTTCAGCCGCCAGCGCCAGTTTTGGCCCACGGTGGAGGGCTTATTGATGCGGGCAGCGTTATCCAGCCCCAGCCAGTCCTGCATGGGGATGATGCACCTTGCCGCTGCGCTGCGCAGGATCAGCGCGATCATGCTCTTGTAAAGCTGCGCGTCCGGGGTGGCGTAGTCGTACAGGTAATCCCGCACCATGGCGCGCTCGGCGTCAGAGATGGTCTGGTACCAGGATACCAGCGTCTCGTTGTCGTGGGTGCCGGTGTACGCCACGCTGTTCACCGGGTAGTTGTGGGGCAGATAGTCGCTGGCGCTGCCGGTATCGCGGGAGTCAAAGGCAAATTCCAGCACCTTCATGCCGGGGAAGCCGCTGTCCCGCACCAGCTGCCGCACGGTGTCGCTCATGTAGCCCAGATCCTCGGCGATGATCTCCCGCTTGCCCAGCGCCTGCTCCACCGCACGGAACAGCTCGATGCCGGGGCCTTTTTCCCAGTGCCCGTCCACGGCGGTCTCGCTGCCGTAGGGGATGGAGAAATACTCATCAAAGCCGCGGAAGTGGTCGATGCGCACCACATCGTACAGCTCGAAGCAGTACCACAGCCGGGTGATCCACCACTGATAGCCGGTCGCGCGGTGGGCCTCCCAGCGGTAGAGCGGGTTGCCCCAGAGCTGACCGGTGGGGGAGAAGCCGTCCGGGGGAACGCCCGCCACTGCCGCGGGGATGTTGTCCTTGTCCAGCTGGAACAGCCCCGGGTTTGCCCATGCGTCCGCAGAATCCAGCGCCACATAGATGGGGATATCGCCGATGATCTGGATGCCCTTGCTGTTGGCGTAGGCTTTCAGTTTGCGCCACTGTTCATCGAACTTGAACTGAAGATACTTGTAGTACTCCACCTCAAAGTACAGCTCCCGGCGGTAGTAGTCCATGGCGGGCTGCCAGCGCAGACGGATATCCTCTGCCCACTCGATCCACGGCTTGCCCTCAAAGCGGTCCTTCACCGCCATGAACAGGGCAAAATCGTCCAGCCACCACTTGTTTTTCTCGCAGAATGCCGTGAACGCTTCGTTGTGGCCGATGTCGCTGCGGGAGTATGCCAGCCGCAGCAGACGGCCGCGCTCGGTATACAGGCGGCTGTAATCAATGTCGTCTGCCTTGCGGCCGAAGTTTGCCTTTTTGCACTCGGCGGCGGTCAGCACCCCTTCCTCCACCAGTGCGTCCAGACTGATGAAATAGGGGTTGCCCGCAAAGGCGGAAAAGCTCTGGTAGGGGCTGTCGCCGTAGCTGGTCACCCCCAGCGGTAGGATCTGCCAATAGGTCTGCCCGGCTTCCTTGAGCCAGTCCACAAAGTCGTATGCTTCCTGCGAAAAGCAGCCGATGCCGTAAGGGGACGGCAGACTGCTGATGGGCAGCAAAATGCCTGCACTTCTCTGCATCTTCTTTTACCTTCCTTTATAACTCGATCATAACACCGGCATGGTCAGACACCTGCGGCTCCTGCAGGCCGCCAAAGACCACCCGGCTGCTCTTGACGGCCACCGCTTTGGAGCACCAGATCTGGTCGATGCGCTTTTTTGCCGCTGCATCCGGGGCATCCCGCCAGCCGTCAATGGCTTCCACTACCGTGTAGCCCTCATCCCGCTGCTGCGCCAAGCGGTAGGTATCCTGCCAGCCGCTGCGGAGCACAAGGTCGTAGCCCTCGCCCCGCACGTCAGCCTCGCTGTTGAAGTCGCCCAGCAGAAAGGCGGTCTTTTTAGCGCCCGCCGCCTGCGAAAGCTTTTCCCACTGGGGGGCGAAAGGCTCTGCCTCGTCCTTCCACCAGCCCAGATGCACCGTATAGTACCAGACATCTCCTGCACAGATGCCCAGCGTGCGGCGGGTCCTCCAGTTGCTGTAATCGCTAGACCGGCTCAGCAGCAGGTTTTCGGCGTCGGTGATGGGTGCACGGCTGAATACCGCCGCGCCCTCATCGTAAATGTCGTAGCCCACCTTTGCCGGGAGCCAGCTCCAATAATAATGTACGCCCCGCGCTTCCAGCATTTTTGCCACGGCTGCGGCGTGGTTGTCTGCCTTCAGCAGCACGGTATTGCCGGGGCAGGGGTAATACCCCGCCGGAGCCTCTGCCAGCAACGGCGCAGCGGCGGTTTGGTTCACCTCCTGCAGAGCGAACACCTCCGGCTGCTCCTTGGCGATGAAGTCTACAAAAATCTCCCGCTTTGCCTCATGCTCCGGAATGATAAGGCTGTGGGTATTCAATGTAAGCAGTTTCATAGTTTTTTACAGAATATCGTTGATGTCAGATTTCAAAACGTCTGCCTTGGGGCCGTACACGGCCTGAATGCCGTCGCCCTTCACCAGCAGGCTCAGAGCGCCCTCCGCCTTCCATGCGGCAAGGTCGGCAACCTTGGCGGGGTCTTTCACGGTAACGCGCAGACGGGTCATGCAGGCGTCCACCAGCACGATGTTCTCCCGGCCGCCCAGCAGGGCGATGATGCGCTCAGCCTGACCGTTATCAGCCTTTTTGTCGGCCTTCTTCTCGGTCTTTGCGGCGGCAGAATCGTCCGCGTTGTCATCGGTATAGTTGCCCAGACGACCCGGCGTTGCCAGCTGAAGCTTGCCGATCATGAAGTAGGCCACGAAGTAGCCGATGACAAAGAACGCGATCACGCAAATCACAAAGTTGATGATATCGCCGCCCAGACCCGCCTGCAGGGACATGGGGATGCGGGTGATGAACTCCAGATTGCCGAAGGAATGCAGACGCAGATGGATGATGCCCGCCATGGCGAAGGCGCAGCCCTGCAGCAGGGCGTACACGATGTACAGCGGCATAGCGCAGAACATGAACATGAATTCCAGCGGCTCGGTGACGCCGGTCAGGAACACAGCCAGTGCGGTGGAGATGAACATGGACTTATAGTTTGCACGCTTGTCGGCGTCCACACGGCGGAACATGGCCAGTGCGATGCCCAGCAGCAGACCGGTAGCACCGATCATCTGACCCACCTTGAAGCGGGCGGGGGTGACGGTAGCCAGCAGATTGTTGTAAGCGGCCATATCGCCGGCCTTTTTGAAGTTGATGAGGTCGTTTGCCCATGCCAGCCACAGCGGGTCCTGACCAAACACCTGACTGCCTGCGTTGACGCCGGTAGCGATGGTGTAGGTGCCGCCGAAGGAGGTGTAGTTCATGGGGATAGTCAGCATGTGGTGCAGACCGAAGGGCAGCAGCAGACGCTCCAGCGTACCATAGATGAACGGAGCCAGCACCGGAGAAGTCTCGGAAGAGTTGGCGATCCAGATGCCGAAGTTGTTGATGCCGGTCTGCACCACAGGCCAGAACAGCGACAGCACGATGGAAATGACCACCGAGTAGGCAATGACCACCATGGGCACGAAACGCTTGCCGTTGAAGAAGGCCAGCGCATCCGGCAGCTTGCGGAAGTTGTAGTATTTATTGTAAGCCACGCCGCCCACAAAACCGGCGATGATACCCACGAACACGCCCATGTTCAGCGCCGGTGCACCCAGCACAGAGGTGAAGTAGCCGTTGACGGCGATCTCCTGCCCGAACAGGGTGTGGGTCACGGCGTTGGGGTCTGCCAGCATGGCGCTGGTAACGCCGAAGATGTTGCCGGTGATCACGTTGATGAGGGCGAACGCCAGCACGGCGGCAAAGGCACCGCCCGCACGCTCCTTTGCCCAGCTGCCGCCAATGGCAACGGCGAACAGGATGTGCAGGTTATTGATGACCGCCCAGCCGATGTTCTCCATCGTGGTGCCGATGGTCATGACCGCTGCGATGTCGCCGCCGCCCATCTGCACCAGCTTGCCCAGACTGATCATCAGACCGGCAGCGGGCATAACGGCGATGACCGTCATCAGCACCTTGCCCAGCTTCTGTAAGAAGTCGAAGTTGATGAGCCCCTTTTTGCCCGGAGCCGCTTTTGTTGTTGCCATGATGTTCCTCCTTATTCCTTTTTGCATCGTTTTGTGCAAGCGTTGCATTACGTTTGCACTACTTTACGCAACAAGAATAATCCAACTCCGCAATTTTTACAAGAGTTTTTTGAAGCGAAAATAATTTTTCTATGTTTTACACAAGCGGATGCACGCTTATTTGTGGAAATTGTCGAAGGCACGCAAGCTCAGTGTTGCACGGTTTACGCAATCCCGTGCGCAAACATTGACATTGCGTGCAAACGGCTTTACAATAGAACTACTATATCAGGGAGGAACAGACTATGGCAGTTACCATCAAAGATGTCGCAGCGGCAGCGGGGGTCTCGCCCTCCACGGTGTCCCGCACCTGCAAGGACAGCCCTTCCATCAGCCGGGAGACCAAGGAGCGGGTGCGCCGCATCATGGCACAGCTGGGCTACGAGCCGAATTTTGAGGCCGAGCCGGTGGAGGCTTTTTCCAAGACCATCGGCATCATTCTGCCCTCCTCCCAGCGGGACGTCTACGAAAACGCCTTTCATCTGGAGATCATCCGCGGCATCGGGCAGTTCTGCAACCAGCGGCGGTATGTGAACACGGTCATCACCGGGCAGGACGATGCCGAGGTGCTGGACGCCATCCAGAGCATGGTGGCCAACGCACAGGCGGATGGCTTTATCCTGCTCTACTCCAAAAAGGACTGCCCGGTGGCGGCGTATCTGCGCAATGAGGGGCTGCTCCATGTCATTGTGGGCAAGGCGGCGCAGTCCGCGAATCAGACCATCTACATTGACAATGACAACGCCCTTGCCGGGGAGGAAGCCACCGATTACCTTTATGAGATGGGCCACCGCCGCATTGCGTATTTCGGGGTCAGCAACGCTATGCTGTTTTCCGCAGAGCGCAAACGGGGCTACCAGATGTCCCTGCTCAAGCACGGCATCACCCCGCGGGAAGAGGACTGTGTGGAGGTCAACACCCTGAACGATGCCTATGAGGAGGCGTTGAAAGCCCTGCTCACCGCCCCGAATCACCCCACCGCCATGCTGGTCAGCGATGACATCCTTGCCGTGGTGCTGGAACAGTTCTGCGGCAAGCTGGGACTGCGCATCCCGAAAGATTTGTCCATCGTATCCTTCAATAACTCGCTGTTCTCCCGCATCACCAGCCCCCAGCTGACCACAGTGGACGTCAACCCCTACCAGCTGGGCATGGAAGCCGCCAGCCAGACCATCAACCATATTGAGAACCCGAACCTTCTGGCCACAAAGATCATCGTGCCGCATAAGCTCATCCCCCGGGAGAGCTGCTGCCCGCCGCCGGAGGTCTGACAAAATATCCTCTTTTTCAGAGAAACCAAAGAGCCGAACCTTTTCCCGGCAGGGGAAGGGGTTCGGCTCTTCCATCACAAAAAGACAACTTCCTGTCACAAAACCACTTTGGGAAAAGCAGCTGTCCATGGTAGAATAAAGAAAATACCATAATAAGGAGTTTTCTTTATGGCAGCTACTTCTCAAAAGCGCTCCGGCACCACCGACCTTACGGTGGGCAAGCCGCTGTTCCAGATCCTGCGGTTCGCCTTGCCGCTGGTGCTGGGCACCTTATTCCAGCAGCTGTACAGCTTTGCGGACACCGTCATCGTAGGGCGGTGTCTGGGCACCGATGCGCTGGGCGCGGTGGGCACCACCTACTCCCTCAACTTTCTCATTCTGGGCTTTGTGCAGGGTGCCTGCGTGGGCTTTGGCATCCCGGCGGCAGAGACCTTTGGCGCAAAGGACAAGGACGGACTGCAAAAATACCTGCTGAACGGCGCACTGCTCTGTCTGGTGCTGAGCGTGGTGTTCACGGTGCTCACCACCCTGATGGCAGGGCCGCTGCTCCGGCTCATCCATACGCCGGAGGAGCTGTACGCCGATGCGGTGCTCTACATCCGAATCATTTTTCTGGGCATCCCGGCTACGGTGCTGTACAACTACGCTTCCAGCGTGCTGCGGGCACTTGGGGATTCCCGGCACCCATTTTATTTCCTGCTGGTCGCCAGCGTGGTGAACATTCTGCTGGACTACCTCTTCATCGTGCCGCTGGGCATGGGGGTGGACGGTGCCGCCATTGCCACCGTGCTCAGCCAGCTGCTCAGCGGCGGGCTGTGCGCTTACTGGTTCTTTACCCGCACGGCAAAGCTGGAGGGGCTTTCCTTCCGGCAGCCGCGCACCCTGCTTTCGGCAGGGCACTGCAAGCGGCTAGCCTATATCGGCCTGCCCATGGGGTTTGAATACTCGGTCTCTGCCATCGGCGCAGTCATCATGCAGGACGCCATCAACCTGCTGGGCAGCACCGCTGTGGCAGCCCAGACCGCAGGCGAAAAGATCCGTCAGATGTTCACCCTGCCCATGGAGAGCGTGGGCATGGCTATGGCTACCTATGTGGGGCAAAACCACGGCGCCCGCCGCACCGACCGCATCCGGCAGGGTATCAAAGACGGCTGCATGGTGCAGCTGCTCTACTGCGCCGTGGCGTGGGGCGTGATCTTTTTCATCAAGCCCTACGCGGTGGGGCTGGTGCTGGGCGATGCCGACCCCGCCGTCACGGCGGGTGCTATCCAGTACCTCAGCGTCATGAGTATGCTGTTCTGTTTCCACGGCCTGCTGATGATCTTCCGCAACACTTTGCAGGGGCTTGGCTACAGCGTGCTGGCCATCGTTTCCGGCGTGGGTGAACTCATCGGCCGCAGCCTTGGCGGCGTGCTGGCGGTAAAGACCGGCCTTGGCTATCTGGGCATCTGCCTTTCCAATCCCTTTGCATGGGGTTTGGCGATGTTCTACTGCCTGTTCATGGTCTGCCGCATCCTCCGGCGGGAGACGCAGACCGAAGCCTGAAACCTATAAAAAACACGAAGGCCCGTGGGGAGTTCCCCACGGGCCTTTGTGTTTTTGAAGAAGAATCAAAGAAGATTGGAAATGGCTTTTTAGTCCTCTGCCATACCGATCAGGTCAAACTTTTCGGTGGAGACAGTCACCGTAAAGTCCTTCTTGGCAGGCTTTGCGAACTTGACCCAGATGGTGCGGTCAGGCAGGTTATAGTACCAGCCGGACTCTGCGGCCTCCCAGCCATCGCGGACGATGTACTGGGGAAGCTGCTGCCCATCCACGCTGGCCCAGAGTGCACCCTTTTTCTTGCTGACCAGCTTCAGGGTCATGCGCTCCACGGGGGAGTCGTAGCTGCCCTCGGTGGCAAAGCGGATGTCGGTGCGGTCACCGGCCTTGACGGTGATGGTGGTCTTGGCGTAAACGCCGTTTTTGTAGTCCTCGGTGTGGCCGTCGTCATCGTACAGCACAAAGCTGGTGTCGGTCTCGGCAGCGACCAGCAGGTCGATCTGGCGCATGGTGTCCTTGAGGATGTGCTTGACGTCCTCGGTGGTCACCACAACGGCAGAGCCGCGCAGGAACATGGGGATGCTTGCCAGCGTGACCGGGACCTCGATGGTCTGGCCGCCCTCGTAGGCGCGCAGATTATCGTTCATATCGTACCAAGTGCAGCCTGCGGGCAGGTAGATGGTGCGGGTAGTTGCGCCCTTTTCCACCACGTTTGCCACCAGAATGCTCTTGCCGAACATAAAGGTCAGGTTCTTATCGGTGTAGCACTTGGGGTCCTCCGGGAACTCAAGGAACAGCGGACGCCATGCCGGCATACCGTTCTGGTTGGACTCGTACATCAGGGAGTACAAAGTGGGCATCAGACGGTAGCGCAGCTGGTAAGCTGCACGGATGTAGGGCAGGTTCTCCTCGTACATCCACGGCTGGGTGACGGTGTTGTCGTTGTTGGCGGAGTTCAGGCAGAAGCGCGGCTGGAAGATGCCGTTCTGCAGCCAGCGGAGCAGCAGCTCTGCTTCGGGTGCAGGGCCCGCAAAGCCGCCGATATCGCAGCCCATGTTGGAGCAGCCGGACAAGCCCATGCCCAGAATGGTGGCAATGTTGAACTTGACGGTGCGCCAGTCGGTCAGGTTATCGCCGCCCCACACCTGTGCGTAGCGCTGGATACCGGCGTAGCCTGCGCGGTTGATGATGTAGGGGCGCTCGCCGGGGTACACATCTGCCAGTGCCTGCTTGGCGGTGTAGGCCATCAGGTTGGAGTGCAGGATCTTCAGCTCTGCCATGGTGCCCTTTTTGCCCTCAAAGTCGCACTGGGCGTCGCGGTCCTCCACGCCGTCCATCTCGCAGTTGTCGTTCCAGACGGTCTTGGTGCCCTTTTTGAGGATGTTCTCTTCCAGCAGCTGCTTCCAGGTGTTGCGGCCATTGGGGCCGGTGAAGTCGAAGAAGCGTCCCTCTCCGCCCCACCAGCGGCCGTAGTACGGAGCCTTGCCGTCCGGGGTCTTGATAAAGACATCGTTCTTTTCAAACAGGTCGATGTAGGGGTGGTGCTTCAGGATGCCGGGCTTCAGGTTGGGGATGACGTTGATGCCCCGGGCGTTCATGTTCTCAAAGAACTTTTCCGGCTCCGGGAAGCGCTTGTAGTTCCAGTTGAACACATAGCGCAGGTTGTCCTTTTCGCCGCTGGAATAGCCGGAAGCCAGCCAGAAGTTGTCGATGAGGATGCCCTCTTTTTCGTGCTTGTCGATGACCTTGTAGATCTCCTCGTCGCAGTTCTTTTCCAGCTCGGCGTAGTACATGGTGGAGGCGCAGTAGCCCAGAGACTGCTTGGTGGGCAGGGCGCTGCGGCCGGTCAGCAGGGTGTACTCGTTCAGGATCTCCGGCAAGGTCTCACCGGCCAGCAGGAACAGGTCGATGTCGCCGCCGTCGGTCTGATAGTAGCAGTAGCGCTCCCAGTAGCCGGACAGCTCCTCGCCAAGGTCGAACACGCAGTCGTAGGAGTTGTGATAGAACAGGCCGACAGGGCGCAGGTCGTGCTCATTTACCCGGATATAGAAGGGGATGTGCTTATACATCGGGTCACCGGTCTCGGGGTCGTGGCCGATGGCATCCTTGGGGGACATCCGCAGGCGGCGTCCCTTTTTGTCCAGATGACCGGTCTTTTCGCCAAAGCCGTAGAAGTGGTCAAATTCCCGGTCCACCTTGGAAAAATGGCTCAGACGGCCGATCTGATCCTTCTCAAAGGCGCGCTCCCGCAGATCCTGATAGATCAGCTTGCCGGACTTATCGAACAGCTCAAAGTGGAAGGGCTTTTTGAACAGCTTCAGGGTGACGTGTGCGGTCTCAAAGGTCAGGGTCTTATCGTCCTCTACGCAGGGGACATCCAGCGCGGTGATACGGGTGCGCTCGTCCTTGAGCAGGGTGTCCATCCGATCCTCCCACGCGGTGGTCACCAGCGTGTAGGACTCTTCCTCCATGGGAGTGCCCTTGTCGAAGTGCACCCGGATGCGGATGATATCGTCTGTCATGAAAATCAGCTTCACATCGGCGGCATCGCCGTGGATGAGGTAGCCGTTTTCGGTCTTTTCAAAGGATTCAAAACTACGCAGCAGCATAAGAGGTTCCTCCGTGTAGTGTTACATACCGATCAGGTCGAACTGTTCAAACGAAACGGTCAGCTCATAGTCCTTGGCAGGGTTGGCGTACTTGACCTCCACAGCCTTTTTGCTCTGGCTGTAATACCAGCCCTCGGCAGCGGCGTCGAACTTGCGGCGGTTGAGGAAGTGCTCGATCTTGCGGCCATCCAGCGTGACCCAGAAGGGGCTCTTTTCCTTGGCGATCATCTCCACCTTGATGGTCTCCACGGTGTCCTTGTAGCTGCCCTCGGAGGCAAAGTTCATGGTCACCCGCTCGCCTGCGGTGGTGGTGATGGTGGTCTTGCGGTACACGCCGCTCTTGAAATCGTTGGTGATGCCGTCGTCATCGTACAGGGTCGTGGTGGTGGTGCCCTTGGGTGCTACGATGAGGTGCAGGGCGGTGGTGTGGTCGCCCTCCATGGTCATCAGCTGGTTGTCTGCCATGGCGATCACTGCGCCCTCGCGGACGAACATGGGGATGGTAGCCATGGTGACCGGCACCTCGATGGTCTGGCCGCCCTCGTAGCAGCGGAGCTTATCATTCCAGTCGTACCACTTGCAGCCTGCGGGCAGATAGACGGTGCGGGTCTTGGCACCCTCTTCCAGAACGTTAGCCACCAGAATATCCCGGCCGAACAGGAACTCGAAGCTTTCCTCCCATGCCTTGGGGTCGTTCTGGAAGTCGTAGACCAAAGCGCGCATGATGGGCGCACCGGTCTGGCTGGCCTCGTACTCGGCGCTGTAAAGATAGGGGGTAAAGCGGTAACGCAGCAGGATGGCGTCCCGGATGGTGTCCGCAGACTCCCGGAACATCCACGGCTCGGTGACGGTGTTATCGTTGGAGGCGGAGTGGATGGAGAAGCGGGCCTGGAAGATGCCGTTCTGCACCCAGCGCACGAACAGCTCCTCGGTGGGTGCGGGACCGGCAAAGCCGCCGATGTCCGCGCCTTCGTTGGGCTGACCGGACAGACCCATGCCGGTGATGATGGGGATATTGTACTTCAGGCTCTTCCAGCTGGTGTAGTTGTCGCCGCACCAGGTCTGGGCGTAGCGCTGGATACCGGCGCTGCCGCTGCGGCAGACCATGTAGGGGCGTGCCTTGGCGTTGTGCTCCACCACGGCATCGGCACCCACCTTGCACATCAGGGTGCTCATGAGGGGCTTCAGCTGACCGATGGTGCCGCCCTTGCCGTCAAAATCGCAGGTGCAGTCCTTGTCCATCAGGCTGTCGTACTCGCAGTTGTCGTTCCAGACGGAATCGGTGCCCACGGCGATGATGGACTCGGTGAGGTACTTTTTCCATGCTGCACGGCCTTCGGGCTTGGTGAAGTCCCAGAATGCGCCGTCGCCGCCCCACCATTTGCCGACACCGTAGGTCTCGGGGTTCTTGCTGTCCTTCACGAATACGTCATCTGCGTTGAACTCGTCGAAACGGGGGTTGCACAGCAGGACACCCGGCTTGACGTTGGGCACGTTCTGGGCGTGCTTTTCGTTCATGGCGTGGAAGTAGGCGCTGGGGTCCTTGAAGCGTTCGGTGTTCCATGTAAAGACGCAGCGCTTGTTGTTCTGGCTGGTATAGCCGCTGGACAGGTGGAAGCCGTCGATGGGGAAACCCTCTTCCTTGATGGTGTCGATAAAGCCCAGCACGGCGTCATCGCTGTCCTTTTCCAGCTCGGGGTAGTACATACTGGAGCCCTGATAGCCCAGCGCACGCTTGGGCAGCAGTGCCGGACGTCCGGTCAGCAGGGTGTAGTTGTCCACGATGCGGGCGATGGTGTCGCCGCCGATCAGGAAGCAGTCCAGATCGCCGCCGTCTGCCTGAAAATAGGTGTAGCGGGGCCAGTAGTTGCTCTTTTCGCAGCCCATGTTGAACACGGACTCGTAGAAGTTGTGGTAAAACACGCCCACAGCCTTGTGGGTGTCGCGGTCCAGACGGATGTAGAAGGGGATGTGCTTGTAGAGGGTATCCATCTTCTCGGCATCGTAGCCCATGGCGTCGGTGGCGCGCTCCCGCTGGAAGGTCTTGTTCTTATCCAGCAGGCCGGTCTTTTCGCCAAAGCCGTAGAAGCAGTCGTCCTCCTTCATCCGGCTGTAAGCCACCAC
>Ga0129312_1000320_pt1 | contig 44578 bp, 41 predicted proteins | sample O827metagenome_FD_94434 | JGI IMG/M metagenome (GOLD analysis project Ga0129312, IMG submission 94434) | Orangutan group fecal microbial communities from Wisconsin, USA - O827 metagenome | ecosystem: Host-associated > Mammals > Digestive system > Large intestine > Fecal | place: USA: Wisconsin... | reverse complement strand
CCGATGTTTCCGGCGGGCTGCCCGCATTTTCCATTGTCGGCCTGCCGGACTCTGCCGTGCGGGAAAGCGCCGACCGGGTGCGCGCCGCCATTAAAAACCTTGGATTCCGTTTCCCGGACCGGCGCATTACCATCAACCTTGCCCCTGCCGATGTGCGCAAGACCGGCCCGGTGTACGATCTGCCGTTGCTTTTGGCGCTACTGACCGCCAGCGGACAGCTGGAAGAGGTGCCCGCCGACACCGCCTTTCTGGGCGAACTTGCGCTGGATGGCAGTCTGCGCCCGGTATCCGGCGTGCTGCCCATGGCGCTGGCTGCCGCCGAGCACGGTATCCGGGCGCTGTATGTCCCGGCAGAGAACGCTGCCGAGGCCGCCGAAGCCTGTGCCGACACCATGACTGTCTACCCTGCCAACACCGCCCGGGAGGTAGTGGAGGCGCTGAAGGGCATCCGCCCTCTCTCCCCTGCCGCCGCCATCCCCTTTGACCCGGAGGACGCATGGCAGCAGGTGCCGGATTTTGCGGACGTGATGGGGCAGTCTCTGGCGCGGCGCGCCATGGTCATTGCAGCCGCAGGCGGGCACAATGTGCTTTTAACGGGCGCACCCGGCACCGGCAAATCCATGCTGGCAAAGCGGCTGCCGGGCATCCTGCCGCCCCTGACCCGGGAGGAAGCGGTGGAAACGACTAAAATCTACTCCATCGCCGGGCAGCTGCCGCAGGGGCGCGGGCTGATCTCTGCCCGTCCCTTCCGCAGCCCGCACCACTCGGCAAGCTCTGCCGCCCTTGCCGGAGGCGGGGCGCAGTTCCGCCCGGGCGAGTGCAGTCTTGCCAACTGCGGGGTGCTGTTCTTGGACGAGCTGCCGGAGTTTTCCCGTGAAAGTCTGGAGGTGCTGCGCCAGCCGCTGGAGGACGGTCAAATCACCGTGAGCCGCGCCGCCGGAAGCGCCACCTACCCCAGCCACTTTCAGCTGGTAGCCGCCATGAACCCCTGCAAATGCGGCTACTACGGCCACCCCACCCGCGCCTGCACCTGCTCTCCCAGTGCGGTGCGGCAGTACCGCAGCCGGGTGTCCGGCCCGCTTTTGGACCGCATCGACCTGTGCGTGGAGATGGATCCCATCGCCTTTGACGAGCTGCACACCGCCGCGCCCTCCGAGAGCAGCGCCGAGTTGCGCAAGCAGGTGCTTGCCGCCCGCGCCATTCAGGCCAAGCGCTACGCTGCCCCGGGCTTTAAGGGAGTGCGCTGCAACGCCCAGCTGAACGCCGGGCAGGTGCGGCGTATCTGCCGTATGACCCCCGGTGCGGAGCAGCTGCTGCGCAGCTCCTACGATGCACTGGGGCTTTCTGCCCGGGCACATGACCGCATTTTGCGGGTAGCCCGCACCGTGGCCGACCTTGCCGGTAAGCCCCTGCTGGACGAGGACTCCCTGCTGGAAGCGCTGCAATACCGGGCACAGGAAAAATTGGACGGGTAATGCAAAATAAAACGGAAAGAGGACGGAGCACATGAAGCGCGCATACACAAACTGCATTCTTCTGGACGGCACCGAGCAGATGGAGCCGGTACGGGGCAAAGCGCTGCTGACCGAGAACGACAAGATTACCGCCATCGTGGATGCGGGCGCAAGCCTTGACGGCTACGAGGTTATCGACCTGCACGGCGGATATCTCTGCCCGGGGCTCATCAACCTGCACGTCCATCTGGCGGGTAACGGCAAGCCCAGCGCAAAGCCCCGGGACAATGCGGCGCTGGTACGCAAGATCCTGAGCAATGGACTGACCCGTGCCATCGCCTACCGGCTGGTATGCAACTATGCCAAGCTGGAACTGCTGGGCGGCGTGACCACCGTGCGCACCGTGGGCGGCATTGCGGACTTTGACACCCGCTGCCGGGACGACAGCGCCGCCGGGAAGGTTCTGGCACCCCGCATTCTGGCTGCCAACGAGGGTATCTCGGTGCCGGGCGGGCACATGGCAGGCTCGGTAGCAGTGGCGGCGCACAACAACACCGAAGCGCTGGCGCAGCTGAAAAAGGCCAGCGCGCAGAAGGTAGACCTTGTCAAGCTGATGATCACCGGCGGCGTGCTGGACGCCACCGAAAAGGGCACGCCCGGCGAGATGAAGATGCCGCCGGAGATGATCAAAGCCGTCTGCGATGCAGCCCACAAGCAAGGCTACACCGTTGCCGCCCATACCGAATCCCCTGCGGGCGTGAAGGCTGCGCTGGAGAACGGCGTAGACTCCATTGAGCACGGCGCAAAAATGGACGAGGAGACAGTGCGTCTGTACAAGGAGCGGGGCGCATTTTTGTGCACGACCATCTCCCCCGCACTGCCCTACGCCCTGTTTGACACCGCCGTTTCGGGCGCATCGGAAAAAGCCCAGTACAACGGCAAGATCGTCTTTGACGGCGTAGTCGAAAGCGCAAAGACCGCGCTGGCAAACGGCATTCCGGTGGGCTTGGGCAACGATGTGGGCTGCCCCTATATTACCCAGTACGATTTCTGGCGGGAGCTGTGCTACTTCCACAAATACTGCGGTGTGAGCAACCGTTTTGCCCTTTACACAGCCACCCTGCGCAACGCGCAGCTGGCGGGCATCGGCGATGTGACCGGCTCTATCGCGCCCGGCAAGAGCGCAGATTTTATCGTGACCCGCGAAAACCCGCTGGAGGATCTGCGGGCCTTGCAGCATCTGGAGCTGGTGGTCTGCCGCGGCCGTGCCGTGAAAAGCCCCTCTCCCAAGCGCAAAAAAGAGGTAGATGCTCTGCTGGATCCGTATCTGGTTTAAGTAATCTGCCCAACATATAAAAACGCGAGCAGCCAAAATGGTTGCTCGCGTTTTTGTTTGCTATCAACAGTTTGCATTTTCTCTTTTCCAGTGCCGCCCGGTGTGGTATACTGGAAATGCAAAAACCAGAAAATGGAAGGAGCAAAAAAATGAACATTCGTAAAGCCGAGGAAAAAGACATTCCCAGACTGCTTGCGCTGCTGGGGCAGGTATTGCAGATCCATGCAGAGATACGCCCGGATATTTTTATTCCCGGCACCACAAAATACACCGTCTGTGAGCTGGCAGAACTTTTGCAGCAGGAGGATAAGCCCATCTACGTTGCCGTGAACGAGGATGATGTGTGCATGGGCTATGCCTTCTGTCAATTGAAGGAGCAGCCTTTTTCCACCAATATGGTACCCTTCAAGTCGCTGTTCATTGACGACCTGTGCATTGATAAGCAGGCGCGCGGGCAGCACATCGGGGAAAGCCTGTTTGACTATGTAAAGCAGCAGGCAAAAGCGCTGGGCTGCTACGAGGTGACCCTGAACGTCTGGACGGGGAACACTTCGGCAGAGCACTTTTACGAAAAAATGGGCATGAAAACCAAGGAGCGGCAGATGGAGTATATTCTGTAACGCGGGCGAGAACGCCGCGCCTTTACATTGATAAAGCGCAGATTACGGCGGTCATAGACTCACTTTCTTTTCCTTATCGAACAGACGGGCAGCTTTTTGCATACTTGTAGATCTGCCGTGCACAGTCAAGGCTCATTTTGCTGGAAAGGAATCCGATTGTCAAGCACAAATCAACGACATTTCATACAATTCATACTACCATGTTGTCAGTTCACATCTCACACTGGCTAATGACCGTGCTGTTGCCGTATCATATTCCACCGGTGGACACTTAAATTTTTTCAGTAAGTGTTTCACCATCTTACGCATACTCGCACGGGCAGTTTCTTTTTCTGCAGGTCTATTACGCTCCCATTACTGAATTTCTGCGTTTCCAGCCATCTCCATTGCAGCGTTCGATTGACACAGGTTGAGTTATCGGCAGATACAGTAAACACAACGGGCGGCTCTGGTAACAGAGCTGCCCGTTGTGTTCGTTTATGAAAAGGAGAACTTAGATCTCATACCACTTGATCTCGTTGGCATCCAGATGCAGAGCAAAGCTGCTGCCGTCTGTGGTGTAAACGGTGGTGTCCTGCGGCTCGTACGTGTTGTTCACCACACAATACTTGCCGTTTTTGACGTAGGCGTGAACTTCTACATTATAATTGGAGCTGAACCATGTATGCAGTTCCTCCTCGCTGTGGGCACTCCACAGGATAGCGCGGTAAAGGGTGCGGCTGTTGGCAAAACTGTAAGGCACACCGCTAATGTACACGGCACGACCCTTGCCGAAGTCGTGTGCCGCCATCTGCACTTCTTTGTTTCGCTGCACCAGCACTTCGGTGCCTTCCAGCGCATAAATATTCCTCTTGCCCTCGCCAAAGTCGATGGGCTGGTCGGCATCCTGCAGAATGAAATGGTCCGGGTGTTCTTCCCAGTTGTACTTGTCGTAGTTGAGGGTGAAGCCGTTTTCTTCCTCCACGCCCAGCACGCTGGCAAGCTGGAGAATGTGGCCCTGATACGGGTGACCGGAAGGCTCACCCACGCCGATAAAGCCGCCGCCGTTCCAGACGAACTTGCGGATAGCGGAGGAGATCTCCGGGTCTTCCCACCAGATGCCGCCGGTGTGTGCGGTGTCGGCATCGCCGACATTGATAATGACATCCAACGAATCCAGCAGATGCGGGTCGTTCTTGATATCCTCAAAGCTGATAAACTTCACATCAAAGGGCGCACCGGACAGCATCTCAATGACACCGGCATAGCTATAGTTCTGCTTGTAATAGAGGGCGTGATGCACCATGTGACAGCCCCAAGCCCGCATTTTACCCCAACAGTTCAGCACGGCCACTCGCTTGACACAGTAGGGTGTGGTGCCCTTGATGTTCTCGTACAGTTCGCGGAACTCGTTGCAGACGCTCTCCACGTAGTCCACGAACTCCGGGAACTGCAAGGCCAGTTTCAGATAGCCGCCATAGCCGATGCGGTCGATGGGCTTGCGCAGGATAGCGCGGCGGGCTGTAACCCAGTTCTCCTTGGCTTCCCGCACCGGGTCGCCGCCCTCGTGGAAGGTGTCGGGGAAGAAGTACGGCAGGAAACGGCCCTCGGTGTACTTCACGCCCTCAATGTCAGAGATCAGGCGCAGGGTGGAGCCGTTGCCCACGCTGCCCACCACGGCATCCAGTCCGATAGTCTTGAACTCCGGCATGAAAGGTTCGGTGCCGATCCAGTGATCGCCGAGGAACATCATGGCTTCGCACCCGCACTCGTGGGTGATGTCCACCATCTCCTTGGCAAGCTTTGCGACTTCCCGCCGCTGGAATGCCTGAAAATCACGGAATTCCTTGCTGGGCACCCGGTACTGGTTGTTATAGTAGCCCTGATCGATGATGTACTCCGGGCGGAACTTGTAGCCCACTTCCTGCTCAAACTGGTTGAGGATATAAGGACTGACCGAAGCAGAGTATCCATACCAGTCCACGAACTTCTCCCGCTTCAGCTCGTCGAAGATCAGGGTGAACTGGTGGAAGAAGGTGGTGTAGCGGATGACGTTAACATAGGGGTGCTCTGCAATGAACTTGCGCAGGCGCTCCATGGAATACTTGTGGGTCTTGGGCTGACGCACATCAAAGGTGATCTGGTGCTCAAAATTCGTCCAGCCGTTGGTGGTAGCGTTGTACATATGCACCGGGTCCCAGATGAGGTAGGCCAGAAAGCTGACGGTATACTCATGGAACGGTACGGCCTGTACGGTCACACTGCCGTCGGCATAGCTCCATTGCTCCGGCGGCACGGGCTGACCGGTGGTGCGGTCCATGACCTCCCACCAGCGGGTGATGTCGTCGTTGGTGTTCACCTGCATCAGCTCCGGGCTGATGCCCTTCATCAGCGGGATGGTCACGGTGTCGCCGGGGGCGGTGTAAAAGCCGGTCATGATGTAGCACTGCTGCACCTCGTCCGGATTCGCCTTTGCCCATGCGTTGTCCTTGCGGGTGGTATAGTAGGTGGAGTAGATCTTGGCGTCCGCATCCTTGAGCTGCTGCGGGAAGTCGGTGCCATCGCAGTCGCGGATGGCATCAGCACCCCACTTTTTTAAGATCTCCAGCGTTTCGGGCACAACGTCCAGGTCTGTGGGAATGGTGACCCGGCCGGTCTTTCTCATTTCGTCCATAGGGATTCTCCTTTACCTCTCTTATCCTTAATCCTGATAGGGCGCATTATAAATGGCCAGAACAGCCAGCAGCAACGCTACGCCCACCAGCATGATGCCAAGACCAGCCAGCTGCCCGGTCATTTTCCAGCCGGACACCACCAGCACCAGTGCCAGTACGAACAGCACCAGCATCAGGATCATGCGCAGGGCGGGATGGTTTTTCCAATATGCTTTCATCGTCTGTCACCTTAACCTTTCAGACCGCCCACGGTCATGCCCTGCGTCAGCTGCCGCTGCACGCAGATGTACAAGATCAGGGTGGGCAGCATCACCAGCACAAGGCCTGCGTACATGGTACCGTACTGGGCGGCGCTCTGCTGCGCCTGCATCAGGTTCAAAAGACCGACCGGCAGGGTGCGGGGTGCCTTGGTGGAGCTCATCAGGGTCATGGAGATGATATACTCGTTCCAGAAGGACAGGAAGTTGAACAGGATAATGGTGATGATGGAGGGCTTTGCCATGGGGAAGATGATGCGGGTCATGGTGGAGAAGTAGCTTGCACCGTCGATGTAAGCAGCCTCCTCAAAGTCGTGGGGCAGGGTGGCAAAGTAGCCCGACAGCAGGTAGATGGTAAAGGGCAGCGCGGTGGCGGCGTATACCACCGCCAGCACTACCAGATTGTTCAGCAGAAAGCTGCTGCCGAAATGGCTTTTCAGCCACACATCGCCGTCCCGCAGCATCAAAAAGATGGGCACTACGATGTAGTTCACGTTGATGAACAGACCCGCCATGAACAGGGTGTTCAGTACCTTGCGCCCCTTGAAGTGGAAGCGGGACAGGCAGTAGGCGGCGGGCAGGGCAACGACCAGCAACAGTGCCAGCGCCAGCGCGGTGACGATGACCGAGTTGAGCATATATTCGCCCATTTTCGCGCCGTTCCATGCGTTGACGAAGTTCTGCCAGTAGAACCCGGCGGGCAGTGCCCAGGGGTTGCCGTAGAACTCTGCATTCTGCTTGATGGAGGCCATGAACACCCATGCCACCGGCACGATGATGGTAACGGCCAGCAAAACCAGCACAAAATAGATGAAAAACTTGTACAGACCTTCCGCAGAGCGGGAAGATTTTTCGATGGTATTCTGCATCTTCTTCCCTCCTTAAAATTCCAGCGTATCGCGGTTGGTGACCTTGTTGACACAGGCGGACAGGGCAAACGAGAACAGGAAGATTACCACGCCGATGGCCATACTGTAACCATACAGGCCAGCATCTTTCTGACTGTACATATAGCTCAGCGCCACATCCGATGCGCCGTTGGGCCCGCCGCTGGTCATGGCCTTGACGAAGAGGAAGGCCATGTTGATGGTGGAGATGATAAAGAAGGTGAGGGTGGTGCGGATATTCGTCCAGATGAGGGGGATGGTGATCTGGAAGAACTGGGTCAGCCGCCCGGCACCGTCCAGATTAGCGCTCTCGTACAGGCTGATGGGCACGGCAGACATGGAGGCCATATACATGACCATGTAGTAGCCGATGGCCTGCCACACCATGGCAATGATGATGGAGGGGATGACCAGTTTTTCACCCTTCCACAGGATGGGGTCGCTCATGTTGCGGAACAGGCCGATGATGCTGTTCAGCATGCCGTTTTCCGGCTTATAGATGGCAGAGAAGATACCGGAGATGACGACCACCGACAGGATGTTGGGGATGTAGAAGATGATGCGGAAAAAGTTCTGGCCTTTGATCTTCTCCCGGGTGAGGATGGCGGCAAATACCAGTGCAAAGGCGAAGGTGATCAGGGTGACCGTTACCACCAGCAGGATCATATTCTGCATGGAGCGGATGAACTGGGCGTCCTGCAGCAGATGTTGGAAGTTTTTAAGCCCCACAAAGGTCTCGTTGGGAGAATAGGCACCCCGCTCATACAAACTCATGCGGAACACGTTGAGGGTGGGCAGGATCATAAAGAGGAAAAACAGGATGGTAGCCGGTGCCACACAGAGGAATACGAACCGTTTGCGGCTTTTATCCGTTCTCATAGGGGATTGACCGCTCCTTTCTTGATGGTACTGTACAGCCCAAAAAAGCGGAGGCGGTAAAAACCGCCCCCGCTGGGCAGGGCTTAATTACTCGATGATGTTGGCGCGCATCTGGTCGCTGGCGGACTTGATGCCGTCGATCCACTGCTGCTCGGTCATGCTGCCGGACACCAGAGAGTTGACAGGGTCGAAGAACACGGTGCGCACTTCCAGGCCGGGGATGGCGCTGAAGGCTGCAAAGTTGCCCATGGCGGCCTTTGCACCGTTGTCGTAGATGGAGTAGAACATCTTGTTGTCGCCTTCCAGACTGTCGGCGATGCCCAGCACAGGCTGGATAGCACCGCTCTCGGCAAACAGCTTGCAGGCTTCGTCGCTGTACAGGTAAGCCACGAACTGCTTGGCGGCATCCTGATGCTCGGCACCGGCGGGGATCCATGCCTGCTCGAACCAGGTGTAGCTGTAACCGTCGCCGCCGGCCTTGACAGCGGGCAGGGCGGTCATGCCCCACTCAAAGCCGTCTGCACGGGGAGCCTCGGCCATCTCGCCCACGATCCAGGTGCCGTTGGGCATGAACAGGGCCTTGTTGTCCAGCACCAGCTGCTGGTTCTGGGTAAAGTCCTGATCGTTGGCCTGTGCGGGGGTGATGGGGTTGGTGTAGGAAGCCAGCTTTGCCACGATATCAAAGCAGGTCTTTGCCTCGGGGGTGTCCCAGATGCCTTCTTCGTAGTGGGTAGCCTTGTTGAAGAAGTCGGGGCCGCCGGCAGCGTACATCAGTGCATAGAAGAAGGCGTCGAAGTAGCCGGTGGTGGGGTAGGTGAACAGGTAGGTGCCCTCAGCGGCAGCCTTATCACCCAGTGCCCACATCTCGTCCCAGGTCTTGGGCACGTCCCAGCCCTTTTCCTTCAGGAAACCGGCGTTGTAGAACAGGCCGCAGGGGCTGTAGAACATGGGAGCCAGATAGGTCTTGCCATCGCCGTAGGGGTTGGTCAGGGAGGTGTCGGTAAAGCCGCCGGCGATCTTCTCGCTCACCTTCTTGCTCTCGCCGGGCACGGTCATGCTCAGCACATCGGTGATGTCAGCGATCAGGTTGCCCTTGATGAACTGCTCGGTCAGAGCAGCTTCACGGCCGGTAGCCAGATGGACCACGTCGGGGTAGTCGCCGCCCTGCATGGAGGGGCCGATGACGTCCTCCAGCTTTTTGTCGGTGGTCAGGTCCACCTTGATGCCGGTCTGTGCGGTAAAGGCCTCGGCGACCTTCTTCCACATCTCAGAGCCGTAGCCGGTCTCAATGGCAGCAACCTTGATGGTGACGTCCGCAGCCACTGCGGAAGAAGCAGCGGCAGAAGATGCCGTGCTGGACGCGGTGGAGCTGGCAGCACCACCACAGGCAGCCAGGCTCAGTGCAGCGGCACCCACGCCAGCCGCTTTCAGAAAATTGCGACGAGAAATGCGTTTCATAGTGTATCCTCCATCATAAAAATCCGTTCAAAACACAGCCGGGGCAAACAGGCTTCGTCCGAGAGGGCTGTGGTTTTTTCTGGTTCCAATATAGAGGTTTTTACGGTTCGTAACAAGGTCTTTGTTGTTTCATTTTTTAGAAATATTGCTTTTTGGAAAATTCTTTCAGCAAAAGCACTAAAATTGGTCAGATTTTTTGTAACATTTCCCCATCTGTAACCAATTTGACATATTCTTGCACGCCATCAAAGGCAAAAGTATTGATCCTATCCAAAAATCAGGGCTTGCATTTTTTCTTCATTGCCTCTATAATAAGAAAAAACGTACGAAACAGCGCATCGTTTTTAGGCTAGTATTTTTAGTATCTTGCTTTTATTTTTATGTTTTTTGTTCTTCGCCTCAAAAGGAGCCATTTATGAGTACCGAGCGATTTGATATCCGCCATGCTCCCGCTCCACGGGAATCCTTCCGGCTGCTGTACATCAGCAAAAGCAAATTTGGCGGCGATTGGAACAGCTCTGCCCACACCCATTCCTGCACAGAGCTGTTCTACTGTCTGAGCGGAGAAGGTCAGTTTTATTTAAGCGGTCAGCTTTATCCGGTCAAACCGGATGATATGATTATCGTCAATCCGCAGGTAGAGCATACCGAGTTGAGCCTGAATGCTTCACCGCTGGAATACATTGTATTGGGCGTTGCTGGCATCGAGATCTTATTTGGAAAATCAGATTCTTCCTACGCCATATTCAACTGCCGGGAAAATCGAGAGCGGATGGTGACGCTGCTCCATATGCTGCTGGCCGAAGCAGACCGCAGTCTGGACGGCTGCGAAACGGTCTGTCAGGATCTGCTGGAAGTGCTGCTCATCTGGCTGGTGCGGTGTACCACGCTTTCTTTGCAGGTAGAGGAAACGCCCCGCTCCGACAGCCGGGAGTGCGTGGAGATCAAGCGTTATCTGGACAGCAACTACCGCGAAGATATCTCGCTGGATATCCTTGCTGAAATCGCCCACATCAACAAATACTATCTGGCCCATACCTTCCAAAAAGAGTATGGCATCTCTCCGATCACCTATCTGAACCGCCGCCGCATTGAGGAAAGCAAATATATGCTGGGCAACACCGGTTACAGTCTGGCGCAGATCAGCGAGTTGATGGGCTTTTCCTCTCCCAGCTATTTTTCCCAATGCTTCCGCAAGGCGGAAGGCTTGACCCCCAATGAATACCGCCGTCAGGTGCGGCAGGGACAACGCCCTGCCCCGTCAAAACGGCATGAAGTATAACGAAAACGAGGAATTTATGATGAAATCCGTTACCCTTTCTCTGCTCCAGTCTGCTGCAAATGCCTTTGATTTTGGCGGGCCTGTGCTCTGCGATGCTCACCACTATGGTGAGGGGCATATCAACAACACCTTTGTGGTCTGGCGGGAAGATCATTCCAAACGCTTTATTTTGCAGCGCATCAACACAGATACCTTTACTGACCCGGTGGGCCTGATGGAGAATGTCTGCGGCGTGACCCAGCATCTGCGGGCGAAAATTCTTGCCGAGGGCGGCGACCCAGCACGGGAAACGCTGAATGTCATCCCAACTTTGTCGGGGTCGACTTGCTATCTGGATGCAGACGGCGGCGCATGGCGTGCCTACGACTTTGTAGAAGATACCATCTGTTTGCAGCAGGTCGGCAGCGAAGCCGACTTCCGCACCGTGGCCGAGACACTGGGCAAATTCCAGAACCAGCTGAAGGATTATCCGGCCTCCACCCTCCACGAAACCATCGCCCGCTTCCACGACACGCCCAACCGCTATGCCAATTTTGAAAAAGCCCTCGCCGCCGATGCACTGGGCCGGGCAAAAAATATCACGTCGGAAATCGAATTTATCCATGCGAGGGAGCAGGACTGCCATGTCCTGCTGGATCAGCTGGCAGCTGGCGAAATTCCTCTGCGCGTCACCCACAATGACACCAAGATCAACAATGTCCTCATCGATGCCGCTACCGGAAAAGGCATCTGTGTCATTGACCTCGACACCGTGATGCCGGGACTTTCGGCCTACGACTTCGGCGATTCCATCCGCACCGGTGCCAACGACTGCGCTGAGGACGAACCTGACCAGAGCAAAGTCCATTTTGACCTGCATCTGTACGAAGTGTTCGCCAAAGGGTATCTCTCCACTGCCGGGGCATCCATGAGCATGGCAGAAAAAAAGAGCCTTGCATGGGGTGCAAGGCTCATGACGCTGGAATGCGGCATCCGTTTTCTGACTGACTATCTGGAGGGCGACCATTATTTCCATATTGCTCGCCCGGATCACAACCTCGACCGCGCCCGCACCCAGTTCACACTGGTGCGGCAGATGGAAGAGGTTTTCGATCAGATGCTGGAAATCGTCTGCCCGGACAATCACTGATTTCGCAATCTCCTCCATTCGGATACAGCAAGAAGTATGGACGCTCTCCTTTTCGGGGGCGTCCATGCTTCTTTTTACAGCTTATCCCTACACACCCATCAAATCGTCCTTTGAGGACGCTGGGAGCGTCGAGGACATGATGCGCTGCAGCAAATTATGAAAGCCCTTTTCAGCCCTGACCAATCACAATCCCCCAATGGCTATCATTGTAGCTGTAAATAAAAAAAAAAACAGCTCAAGCAGCCTCCTATAAGTCCTACTATCACCGCTTTGCCGCAATAATTTTTTTCAAATTATCTTGATGCACCGTTCAATGCGTGATATTCTCTGTCACAAATCCCGCTGCTTTTGTGGATTGGCTTGAAGCCATCCACAAGATGTGGTCGTGTTCATTTTGAACACGGCCACAGAAAGTGGTTGGCTATCACCGTGAGACCCACCACTTCAGTGAGGAGAAGCCCACGAAAAACTTACCGCTCCGCAACACACCCGATTCATTTTGCCGACAATTTACCCGACAAAATCATCGCTGCGCTGCGTGGGCGGTATTTTTTACAAATAGAACCTTATGTGGTTGTACAAATCTCAGAATTTTATTTATAGTTGTTTCTTGCACAACTTCAAAGTGTTATTCTTGTGCTTGAAAGAAGCAGGACGTAGTGTCCGCACTGCGCCCGGCTTTCTTTATACTGTACCTTGAACCCTTCATAAGCCGTCTGAACGTGATACCGTGCCATGACCTCACACTTTCTGTGGGCAAGCCGGACAACGCCGCTGCGCAAACAGGGGCAGGAACTGCGTTCGGAGCAAACGGTGCCCCCCTTACATGAGCAGAGCCCCGCTACTTATTTTTTGCGTCTTAACAATTTGGAAACATTTGTAGAACTTGTCGGGGCGAGGCCTCTCCATCTGCTAACGCAGACCGTTCCGCCGCTTAAAAGCCCCACTGGGGCTTTCATTGCTTCGCAAACGCTAATTTTCCGAAGAAAACAAATAATCCGAACCCATCTCCTATCGGAAATAAGTTCGGATTATTTTTGTTTGGTCCACCATTACGTTCCAAATCCGAACCTTTTCCCGTATCGGATTTGATGCGGTACGTCTTGCTCGGAACATCGGTTACATTGTACGCAGTGGTGATTTTGAACCAGCCGTCAGGTTCATCCCAAAGAGTGACCGAGTTTACAAAAAGATTGATAATACGTTTCTTCGCGGTCTCTGTTTTGATATTGCCCTGTGCGATTCGGGTTAAAAATTCCAAAACGTCCTGCTTGGCGATGGCATCTTTTTTCTGCTTCTCGTACTCAAGTTCTTTCTGGCAGGACTTTTTTTCTTTCTCCAACTCCACCATGCGGTTGAGCAGGGTTTCCGGGACTACGCCCCGCTCAATAGCAGCAGTAATATTTTTCAGTGAGGCATCCAGCTCTTGCAGGTGTTCTTCCAGTGCAGGGATTTTGCCCTCGATCTGGATTTCCTTATAATATTCCTGCATGGTGGCATCTGCAATCAAATTCATAATCTCTGGGGTCAGGAGGGTAAGGGCATCCTGCACCACCACGTCCTCGATCAGCTCTTTGCGAATGGATTTTTTCTGGCACCGGTGCTGCTTATGGCCGTAGCAGGAGTAGTAGTTGTAGGTCACACCCTGCGCACTGGTGCCGGTGTCGCCGTTCATCTGCTCCCCGCAGTGACCGCAAAAGAGCTTACCCGATAGGAGGTAATCTACCTTTGCCTTGCCTCGTGCCGGGGCACTGGCTGTAAGTTTCAGCTTCTCTTGCACCCTGTCAAATAGGGCCTTATCCACGATGGCCGGTACGCCGCCCTCGACCCGGTGTTCTTTGTACTGATACACCCCGATGTACTTCTCATTGCGGAACATAGACTTAAAGCTGTTCTTATTGAACGCATAGCCCCGCGTTGTACGGTAGCCCTTGTTATTGAAGATTTCGGAGATCATCGAAATGGACTTGCCCTCGTCGTAGAGTCTGAATGCTTCTTGTACAATGGGTGCTGTCCGGGGGTCAATGACGAAGTGTTTGTTCTCGATCTTATAGCCCAAAGGAATGGTGCCACCTGTGACCTGACACTTGTAGGCCGACTCCTGCATACCACGGCTGACCTTTTGTGCCAGCTCTGCGGAGTAAAATTCTGCCATACCCTCAAGGACTGACTCTAGGATGATACTCTCTGGGCTGTCTGTCAAGTTCTCGGTAGCACTGATAAGGCGCACACCAACTTTTTTCAGACGGTACTTATAGTTTGCGCTGTCATAGCGGTTACGGGCAAACCGATCGAGTTTATAGACGATCACGGCATCAAAGAGGCCCTTTTCTGCATCCTTTATCATCTGCAAGAACTCGTGGCGTTTCTCGGTATGCTTGCTGGCAGAGGTGGCGCGGTCAATGTAGGTTGCAACTACGGTGATACCCTGCCGCTTGCAATAGTCTAAGCAAACGCGCTGCTGGCCCTCAATGGATTGCTCCGTTTGAGAGCTGCTGGAATATCGGAGATAAAGACAGGCTTTCATAATAGAACCTCTTGACTCACCGTAAGGTGGGCCTTTTTTATTTGTGATACTTATACCATTCGGCCAGAATTATGCAGTTGTCTTGTTCCCAAGGGCGTTCTCCGACCGAAGCTGCTCACAAACATTGAGCAGACTGCGGTGAGCCTCATAGCTGGTACACATACGGTAGGTATCAATGATATACTGCTCTTCGGTATTTAAGCCGGTGTTCTGCTGAGAAAGAGTTTCAGGCTGAGGGTTGTTCGTTTCTCCGTTCAGATAGGCAACCGTTGTATTCAACCAGCTTGCGATAACAGACAGACGAGTATCGCTGATTGTGGTTTGATTATTTTTTACAACCGTTAAATACGAACTTTTATCGCTCATGTTTAGAAGCCGTGCCAAATCAACAGGGCGTTTTCCCTGTTCGAGCATGAGTTGTTCAATGCGAGGAACGCGAATTAAATCTTTCCGATGGTTTGCTTCTCGTTCCTCTTTGGTCATTCTTGCCATATAGACACCTCCTGAGCAATCTATATTGACTCATATTGACAAATATTGAGATTTCTATTGACAATATTGAGAAATCAATATATAATCACTCTCGTAAACAAGATTTACAGACAAAACGAACCACAACCCGGCAGACTTCCTCTCTGCTCAGGTTCTCCTATGGCTATTTTGCTACTCCAATTTCATTATAGCATAAGAGCGTTCTTTGTCAACGGATTGTTTACAAGTTTTCAAGAAAGGAGGCGTTCTTATGCAGATTACGGTGCTGCTGCCTATCGCTTACTGGATGGTGGAGCTGGATGGCACCGTGCAGTGTGACGTGTCGATCATCAACGGCACCAAGACCTTGACCACTACGCTGTTTGAGATCAAGGTTGAGCAGGCAGCAAACGGCAATGATGAAATCGCCGGTGACGAAGATTACGGTGTGCTGGTTGAACTCATTCAGGAGGTCAACGCGATCAAGCTGGTAGAGGCTGACCGCGTAAAGGCAGAGTCGAGCCGTGTTACTGCCGAGAAGAACCGTGTTACGGCTGAAAGCTCCCGTGCTTCTGCCGAAAAAGATCGTGCTTCTGCGGAAACCTCTCGCGCCTCTGCGGAAAGCACCCGCATTGGGAGTGAGAATGTTCGTGTGCAGCATGAACAGTCCCGCACTTCCAATGAAACGGAACGTCTGAACCGTGAAACGGCTCGTGTGGATGCGGAAAATAAACGTGCTTCTGCTGAAACGACCCGAAACACTGCGGAAGAAACCCGCAAGGCCGAGCATGAGCAGGCAATGGCCGACTGTAAAGCTGCAATCTCTAATATGCAGCTGGTAACGGCTCCGCTTTATATCGTCAATACGGACACTCACAAAAATTACGTTGCATCGTTGCAGGTTGTCGATGGCAAGCCTGTGATGATCTACAAGGAAAAGGAATAAGGAGGACAAAATATGGATAACATCTTTGGTTTCCTGTCTGAGAAAGAGTATAAAGCTCAGATGAAGCGGCAGAATGAGCTTCTGGCCGCTATTGCCTCCGGCACCGCTGGTGCTGATTTCACAGATGAAATGTTCGTCAACCTGCTGGACGGCTCCAATACCACGACCGTTTTCTGGTCTTGGTGGCCCCTGAGCGCAGTCGGTGGCGGCACGAAGTACGAGCGTCTGTGCCGCTGGGCGCACATCATGGCTCGTGCATGGAAAGATAAGACCTACACCCTGCGGTCGATCAACGCTGCGACCTCTGGTGGTGTGCATACCATGACCCCGCTTGACGATCTGGCAGGTAAGACCGGTGCCCAGCTGTGTACCGAGAGTACCGCTGCCGTCGAGGACTGGGCTGACAATGACCCTATGACGTGGTACATCCGTGCCAATGCCCTGAGTCTGGCAGACGGCACCATGAACGTGTTGTTTGTCGAGGGTGAGGACGGTTTCGACATTACCGGTGAGGTTGCTCCCGTCTATGCTTTCTCTCTGGCCCTGTGGATTCGGGAGTGGAGCGACGGTGCCTACGACTATATCAGCTATCGCACTCAGGAGGGTCAGCAGTATTACCCCGACGCTGCCGACGTTGCCCCGGACAATACCAAGCGTCCTATCACTTGGCATTCCTGCTTCCCCGGCAGTCTGAACAGCAAGGGTGGTCTGACCTCTGGTGCAGGCGGCAAGCCGTACAACTTTGCTTCCGCTCAGACCGGCATCACTACTGCCCGCAAGACTTCCGCACACGAGGGTCTGTGGAACGACTGTGATACCCGCTGGGCACTGCGGATGTGGCAGCTGCGTCACTTCGATCTGGAAAACTCCGGCATCTGCGAGGGTTGTCTCAACTACAACTATCAGTACAAGGTGGCACAGGCTGAGAGCGGCGTAACCCGTGTGCTGCTGACTACTGCACAGGCCGCAAACTTGCTGGTGGGTTCTACCGTGTCCGTTGGCGATCTGGGCGAGGACACCAACCTTGATCGTAGTAACGCCAAGATTCGCAATCTGGCTGAGGCTGTTCAGATCGGTAGCATTGATACCGTGTCCATCGGTGATGTGCAGTATGCCGCTGTCAATCTGGTGCTGGATGCGCCCATTGACGTGACCGCTACCACCTATATCAGCACTTGGCCGTATATCTCCGGCCATACCGAGTGCCTGCCGGGTCATAAGGACGGTTGCGGTTACTCTCTGACCGCAGGCAAGACCCCCATTCGTGTGATGGGTGTTGAGCTGCTGGATGGTGCCTACTCTATCGGCCTCGACCCCTTGTACAACGTCACCGCTGGTTCCGATGCAACCCATTGGAACTATGAGGTGTTCGAGTGCCGGGATTCTGAGAAGCTGGCCGGTAGCATTACCTCCAACTACACCTCTACCGGCATCGTGCTGAACGACGTTGCACAGGGCTGGGGTGTCAACTGGGTGAAAGAGTTCTTCCGTACCAAGCTCGGCATCCTGTTCCCGAAGCTGTTCAATGGCAGTTCCACCACCTACTACAAGTCCGCTTTCGGTGGCGCGGGCAGCGCAGGCGCTCGTTGTCCTTGGCGTTTCGGCAGCTTGGACTCTGGTGCGCGTGGCGGTTTGGCTTGCGAGGATGGCGGCGATTGGCCCAGCAGCGCGGGCTGGCGTGGTCGGTCTCGGCTTTCCGGTGCAGGTAAGAAGCGGGGTGAATGGGCGGCGTAAGCCGCTCAGAGGGGCAAGGCCCCTTATAAAAGAGCAATTATAATTTTTCTTTTAGGGTTTGATAGCGTGACACGTTTCCGCTTTCAATGGCACGAACAGCACAGGCACTCGTTGTCCTTGGCGTTTCGGCAACTTGAACAATGGTGCGAATGGCGGTTTGGCTTACGAGAATGGCAACAATTGGCCCAGCAACGCGAACTGGAATGGTCGGTCTCGGCTTTCTTGCATTGCTACGGTGTGCAACCGGTAGCATATCTAAAGGGATAAGATTTTGGCACCTTATCCTGAAATTACGTTATCAAATCCGTTCCCTTGATAAAATCGCACAAGACTGCAACCGCAAGGGTGTAGCACCGTGGGTGCTGCGCGTGGCTAGTAGTAACAAGGCCCATCCTGCCTTTAAGGACAGGCCGTAACCGAAAGTCACTTTTTGCAAGAAAGAGTTAACGGATAGGAGGTTTGTATATGAAGCAGCGATATAACGAGTTGACCCATGATCTTTGTGTACAAGCCGTCCTCTCCTGTTTTGATAAGAAATGGCATAGGCCGGAAGTTATGGCCTTTGTCAACCATTATGCAGGTATTCCCACGCGGGAGTTCTACGAAGCGGAGCTGAAACAAGAGGTTTGGCCTCAGTTGGAAGCGGCAGAGGCAATCGCCTATTACCTCGAAGAAGTGGTGGACGAGCTGATGCACGGGGAGCCGCTGGATATGCGGCCTGTCATTGTCAGATCACGACCTGATGGCATGACTGGAAAAATGCGTGATATTTGCGATCTCTGCATCCTGCATCAGCTCTTAGGCCACCTCGTCAAGCTGGGACTGGAACCGCTGTTCCATGCTCGTATTCTTCCCACGCAATGCGCCAGTATTCCGGGGCGCGGACAGACGGGTTTGCTGAAAAAGGCAAAGCGGTACATCCGCAAGGCAGGTCTTGGTATCACGGTATGTCAGAAAACTGATGTGGCGAAAGCCTACGGTTCCCTGATGTATGTCGTGGTTATCGGCCTGCTGGAAAAGGATGTTCCGTCCGCAATCTGGATTCTGACCGTGCTGCGGGCACTGGCCGCGTATGCGCCGGGAGGGCACCTTATTATTGGCGGGTATCTGGACGCATGGCTTTTCAATTATGCAATGAGTTTCGCTCTGCGGTATGTGAGAAGCTGCGGTAAAACTCGTCGGGGTAAGTTTATTCCCAACGTCAAAGCCGACACCTCCTATATGGACGATTTCGGGTTGATGGGCACGGGCAAGACACCGGTACAGCGGACGGTCAAGCTACTGGACGCATGGATGCAAAAATTTCTCGGTATTCGCTTGAAGATCAAGGAACACATGATACGGTTTATGACCTACAAGGAAGAACGGGAAAGGAAGAAGCATAAGAACCGGGGCTGTCCGTGCTTGGATATGGGTGGTTACAAAATTCACCGTGGATATGTCACGATTCGCCCCGGCATCTTCCGCAGGCTGCGGAGGGAGTTTCTGAGAGGCTGGCGTGAGATACAGGCATTTGGTTCAATCCACCTGCAACGCGCACGGAAAATCATGTCGTACAACGGTTATTTCAAATGGACAAACTCTGTTGGGATAATCGCTACCTACCATGTGAAAGAAGTGCGCAAGGTGGCAAAATCAGTTATCGGTTACTGGTCAAAGCGTTTTGCGAAAGCAAAGCGAGAAAGGATGGAACGCTATGTTATACAATGCAATGTCGGGCGACAAGCCCGCAAAGGTTGTGCTTACCTCGCTGCCTGACGGTACGGTGATGGTTTCTCTGCATGACAACATCACGAAAACCACCGTAGAGAGCGAGGGTGCAGCTGAGGGTGAGAAGATCACCAACACCGCCTACACCTACGACGAGGTGACGTTCCCGCTGCCTTATGATCGTGTGGGTGAGGAAACAGTCAAGACCGTCACTGCGTCCTTTGCGGACTGGTGGACTTATGGTGCGGAGTACACCGGCGAGGACAATACTCCCTCGCTGGAAGAGCGGGTTGCTGATCTGGAAAATGCGCTGACGGCTCTTATGAGTCTGTAAAGGAGGTTGAAAGATATGTTTAATCTGGTGAAAACTCTGTACTGTGTCCGGCACATAATCACTTCTGAACAGGTGTGGGCGTATGCCGATGCAAATACGATTACCCCGGCACAGGCCCTTAGCATTTGCGGGCCGAGAAAGGAGAAGTAAAAATGGCAACTCTGAATATCATGGACGTGTCCAAGTGGCAGGGCACTATCAACTGGGACAAGGTGAAAGCCTCCGGCAAGGTCGATGGTGTCATTCTGCGAGTGCTGGGCAGTAAGGGCGGTAAGCCCTACGTTGACCCTACTTTTGAGGCCAACTATAAAGCCTGCGTTGAGCGCGGCATTCCGGTTGGTGCCTACTATTACAGTGCGGCCACCCTCCGCAGTGCTGCCAATATCGAGCTGGCTCTCCTGCGCAGGACTATCCTCGGCAAAAAGTTCCAGCTGCCTATCGCGGTTGACATTGAGCATGAAACCCAGAAGTGGCTCGGCAAGCAGAAGCTCACCGATCTGGTGGCCTACCAGTTGAGTATGATCGAGAGCTGGGGCGTATATGCAATGTTGTACGCCAATCTGGATTTCTGCCTGAACTACCTGTACGCAGGCGGCGCGGCTCTCAAACAGTACGACCTCTGGCTGGCTGCTTACCGCGTCAACAAGACCAAGCCTGCCACCGACTTTGGTTTTGGTATGTGGCAGCACACCTCGACCGATTCCGTCCCCGGCGTGAGCGGCAACGTGGATATGAGCTATGCCTACAAGAACTACCCTGCTATCATCAAGAAAGCGGGACTGGAACTGGTAAAATAAGGAGGACAGACTGATGCAGAATATCTTAATGTCTGATGCGCCTTATGCTGAATGGCTGGCTGATGCACTGGCTACCATTGCAGAAATGGGCACGGAAAAGATTGCCATTGTCGGTATCGCACCGGATGGGCAGTCGGTATTTACTGGCTACACCAACATGACGATGGGTGATAAGGCAGTCGCCGCTACTCACATTCAGGCCGACGCAATGATGGATGTTGTCTGCAACAACGGTCAGTCCATCCGGCAGGCTTGGGAAGATGAAGATAACAAGGTGTAAATCCAATGCAGTTTATCACCGATCACTGGCAGGAGGTAGCTGTCGCGTTGGTGATTGCCGGTCTGACTGCTGGTTTACGCACTCTCTGGAAGCGCGTCAAGGCTCAGAAAGACGAAACTGATGCAGTCAAGGAGGGTGTGAAGTCCCTGCTTCACGACCGGCTCTATCAGGCGTGTACACACTATGTTGCTCAGGGCTGGATTGATACGGAGAGCCTGCACAATCTGGACTACCTGTACAACGCATATCACCGACTGGGAGGCAACGGCACCGGAACCAACTTGTATAACCGTGCCAAAGCTCTTCCGCTGAACACCGATCAGAGAAAGGAAGAAAATTATGTCTAACAATATCAAGCTGAAAATCTCTACCGCTACTATCGCCCGTACCGCTGTCCTGCTGCTGGCCCTGACCAATCAGGTTCTCAGTGCAATGGGTAAGCCTGTCCTGCCCATTGAGTCCGCGACCGTCGAGCAGCTGGTCACTACTGGCATCACCTGTGTTACCGCGCTGATTGCGTGGTGGAACAACAACTCGTTCACTCAGGAGGCTATCAAAGCCGACAATCTGCTGAACGAGTGGCAGGGTAAGACCACGAAGTAAGGAGGCAACCTCTATGTTCGTAGCACCTATCTGTACGATGGGCGGTGCAATTGCCGCTAATATGGCTGCTGTACGGCGCACGAGGGAGAGTAACGAAACTCCCAAGGCTTGCCGTGACGAGGGCAAGCGGTGTGCGCACTGCTCGAAGTGCAACTGCAAAGAGCGCGGCACCGGCAAAGGTTGACGGCTCCTGTGCAGAGTGATATACTGTAATCAATTGGGAATCAGGTTTGAATAAGACCTGATTCTGAGGTAGCAGGCTTTCGGGTCTGCTACCTTTCTTTTGAATTGAAATCCTCCGGGGTTTGTAGAGAGCGGCATTGCCGGTGGGCGGTTCCGCTCTTGATTTTTATAGAGGGTATAAGCATTACGTCCTAAATCCGAACTGGCGTAGTAGACAAAAAGAAAAGGCACAGACGGCCCCTATTGGACTATCTGTGCCTTTTTGTTTGGATTAGAAGCAAATTGAAGATTATAAAGTTCGGATTTGCTCCTAATGGTCCGAGTGGCGAGAATCGAACTCACGGCCTCTTGAACCCCATTCAAGCGCGCTACCAAAACTGCGCTACACCCGGATATCGACCGCCGCTTCCCTACCGAAGCGTGGCGACAAGAGATATTATACTCAGGCAAGGCCGTTTTGTCAACAGATTTTTCAATTATTTTTGGTTTTTTCTGAGAAAAGTCCGATTTTTACACGGATACGCGCTTTTTCGTTTTTGCTATTTTTGTCAGTGTTTTTCCGCTTCTGCGGCACGCTGAGCGCGGTCGCGTTCCAGCAGCGGGCGCAGGTACTGGCCGGTAAAGCTGCCGGGCACGGCGGCCACCTGCTCCGGGGTGCCCTCAGCCACGATCTCGCCGCCGGCACTGCCGCCCTCCGGGCCAAGGTCGATGATATGGTCGGCGCACTTAATGAGATCCAGATTGTGCTCGATGACGATGACCGTGTTGCCCACGTCCACCAGCTTTTGCAGCACCTCGATCAGGCGGTGCACGTCTGCAATGTGCAGGCCGGTTGTGGGCTCGTCCAGAATATACACCGTCTTGCCGGTGCCGCGGCGGGCAAGCTCGTTGGCCAGCTTTACGCGCTGCGCCTCGCCGCCGGACAGGGTGGTGGCGCTCTGCCCCAAAGTGACATAGCCAAGGCCCACGTCCAGCAGGGTCTGCAGCTTGCGGGCGATCTTGGGCTGGTTGGCAAAGAATACCACCGCTTCCTCCACGGTCATATTCAGCACATCCGCAATGGTCTTTTCCTTATACTTTACTTCCAGTGTTTCGCGGTTGTAGCGGGCGCCCTTGCACACCTCGCAGGGCACATAGACGTCCGGCAAAAAGTGCATTTCGATCTGCAAGATGCCGTTGCCCTCGCAGGCTTCACAGCGGCCGCCCTTGACGTTAAAGCTGAACCGCCCCGGGCCGTAGCCGCGCATCTTGGCGTCCTGCGTCTGGGAGAACACAGTGCGGATATCGTTGAACACGCCTGTATAGGTGGCGGGGTTAGAGCGCGGGGTGCGGCCGATGGGCTGCTGGTCGATGCCGATGACCTTATCCACAAATTCCAGCCCCTCTACCCCATCACACTTGCCGGCGCGGGAGCGGGCACCGTTCAGCTCGCTGGCCAGCGTTTTGTACAGGATCTCGTTGATCAGGCTGGACTTGCCCGAGCCGGAAATGCCGGTGACACAGATGAACTCCCCCAGCGGAAAGCTGACGTCGATGTTACGCAGGTTATTTTCCCGCGCGCCCTTTACGGTCAGGCAGTGGCCGTTGCCGGTGCGGCGGGTCTGGGGCACCGCAATGCGCTTGCGGCCGGAAAGGTAGTCGCCGGTAATGCTACGCTTGGCCTTGCAGATATCCTTTACGCTGCCTGCGGCTACGATCTCGCCGCCGTGCACACCGGCACCGGGGCCTACGTCCACGATATAATCCGCGCTGCGCATGGTATCCTCGTCGTGCTCGACCACGATGACCGTGTTGCCCAGATCCCGCAGGTTTTTCAGGGTGGCGATGAGCTTATCGTTGTCCCGCTGATGCAGGCCGATGGAAGGCTCGTCCAGCACATAGAGCACGCCGGACAGGGCACTGCCGATCTGGGTGGTCAGGCGGATACGCTGGCTCTCGCCGCCGGACAGTGTGCCTGCCGCCCGGGCAAGCGTGAGGTAATCCAGACCCACGCTCTGCAAAAATTGCAGGCGGTTTTTGATCTCCTTCATGATCTGGCCGCCGATCTGCTGCTGCTTTTCGGTGAGGTTCGGCTCGTTTTGCCGGATAAATTCCAGCTCATCCCGGATGGACATCTCACAGAACTGGCTGATGTTCTTGTCCCCGATGGTCACGGCAAGCACCACCGGTTTCAGGCGCTGACCGTGGCAGTCCGGACACTCCACACCGGACATAAAGCTGCCGATCTCTTCCTTCATCCACTCGCTGCTCGTCTCGCGGAAGCGGCGCTCCAGATTTTCCACGATGCCCTCAAAGGTGTTGTAGTACACCCCGCTGCCGAACTCGTTGGTGCGGTGCATCTCGATCTTTTCGCCGTTGGTGCCGTAGAGCAGGGCGTTCACCGCCTCGGTGCTCATCTCCTTGATGGGAGTATCCAGCGTAAAGCCGTATTTTTTGCCAAGGCCAAGGTAGTACATCTCGCTCACCGAGCCTTCGGCGTAGTACCAGCCGCTGGCCTTGATGGCTCCCTCCCGGATGGAAAGGCTGCGGTTGGGCAGAATGCGGTCCTCGTCCACCCGCATAAAGGTGCCAAGACCGGTGCATTTTTCGCAGGCGCCCAACGGGTTATTGAAGGAGAACAGCCGGGGCGACAGGTCACTGATAGAAATGCCGTGCTCCGGGCAGGCAAAATTCTGGCTGAAGGTCATGCACTCGCCGCCGATGACGTCCACCTCGGCCACGCCGCCGGTGAGCGCCAGCGCAGTTTCCAGCGAATCGGCCAGACGGCTGCGGATGCCCTTGCGCAGGGCAAGGCGGTCCACCACGATCTCCACCGTATGCTTGATGTTCTTTTCCAGACTGATCTCCTCGTCCAGATCATACAGATTTCCGTCGATTTTCACGCGGGCATAACCGGCGCGGCGGGCGGCGTCCAGTTCCTTCTGCTGGGTGCCCTTGCGCTGACGCACCACCGGAGCGAGGATCTGGAACTTGGTGCCCTCCTCCAGCTTGAGGACGGCATCCACCATCTCGTCCACGGTCTGCTGGCTGATGACCCGCCCGCAAACCGGACAGTGCGGCACGCCGATGCGGGCGTACAGCAGACGCAGATAATCGTAAATTTCGGTCACAGTGCCCACGGTAGAGCGAGGGTTGTGGCTGGTAGTCTTTTGGTCGATAGAGATGGCCGGTGAAAGGCCGGTGATCTCGTCCACATCCGGCTTATCCATCCGTCCCAGAAACATCCGGGCGTAGCTGGAAAGGCTTTCCACATAGCGGCGCTGACCGTCAGCGTAAATAGTGTCAAAGGCCAGACTGGACTTGCCCGAGCCGGAAAGGCCGGTCATGACGATCAGCTTTTCCCGCGGGAGGGTCAGATTGATATTTTTCAGGTTGTGCTCACGGGCACCCTTGATGATGATTTTATCGTTTGCCAAGGTATTTTCTCCCTTTTCGTTGTGTCTGTGCATGGTTCTGTTTGCGCTCGGTCTCGGCGGCGGAGTCCACGGTGGGGTTCTCGCCCCGGCGCAGGCGGTCGATCTGATCCCGCAGGAAGGCTGCGTGCTCAAATTCCAGCAGTTTCGCGGCCTCCTTCATCTCGCGGGTCAGGCGCTCGATGGCAGCTTCCCGCTCCATCTTGCCCATGCGGCGGGTGTTGCGCTTGGCGTTTTCGGCCTTATCGCTGATCTCGATGCTGTCTGCAATGGCCTTGACGATGGTCTTAGGCACGATGCCGTGCTCCTCATTATAGGCCATCTGGATGGCGCGGCGGCGCTCGGTCTCGGTGATGGCACGCTCCATGCTGTCGGTCACCACATCGGCGTACATGATGACCATTCCCTCCGCGTTGCGGGCGGCGCGGCCGATGGTCTGGATCAGGCTGGTCTCGCTGCGCAGAAAGCCCTCCTTGTCGGCATCCAGAATGGCCACAAGGCTCACCTCCGGCAGATCCAGACCTTCGCGCAGCAGGTTGATGCCCACCACCACGTCGATGCTGCCCAGACGCAGATCCTTGATGATCTCCATCCGTTCAAAGGTATCCACCTCGTGGTGCATATACTTGACCTTGATCCCCTGCTCGGTGAGGTAATCGGTGAGATCCTCGGCCATCTTTTTGGTCAGGGTGGTTACAAGCACCCGCTCCTGCCGCTGGATGCGGGCATTGATCTCGCCCAGCAGGTCCACCACCTGCCCTTCCACCGGGCGCACCGAGATGACCGGGTCTAAAAGACCCGTGGGACGGATGACCTGCTGTGCCACCTGCGAACTGTTCCGGCGCTCGTACTCGCCGGGGGTGGCGGAGACAAAGATCATCTGGTTGAGTTTGGACTCCACCTCCTCAAATTTCAGGGGGCGGTTATCAAAGGCGGACGGCAGGCGGAAACCGTATTCCACCAGCGTTTTTTTGCGGGCGTAGTCGCCGCCGTACATGGCGCGCACCTGCGGCAGGGTGACGTGGCTTTCGTCCACGAAGAGCAGAAAATCCTCCGGGAAATAATCCAGCAGGGTGGTGGGCATACTGCCCGGCGCGCGGCCGGACAGCACCGCCGAATAGTTCTCGATGCCCTTGCAGATGCCCACCTCGTTCAGCATTTCAATGTCGTAGTTGGTGCGCTGGGCAATGCGCTGTGCTTCGATGAGCTTACCCTCGGCGGTGAACTGCTTGACCTGTGCGTCGCACTCGGCGCGGATCTTTTCCAGCGCAGCGGCCTTTTTTTCCGCGCTGACGATATAGTGGCTGGCCGGGAAGATAGCAACGTGCTTGACCACGTTCTGCTTGGAGCCGGTCAGGGGGTTGAACTCGGTAATGCGGTCGATCTCGTCCCCGAAGAACTCCACCCGGATGGCAAGCTCGCTCATATAGGCCAGATAGATATCCACCGTGTCGCCGTGCACCCGGAACTTATTGCGTACAAAATTCACGTCGTTGCGCTCGTATTGCAAGGTGACCAGCTTTTTGCACAGCTCGTCCCGCTCCATCTGCATCCCGGGGCGCAGGCTGATGACCATACTGCGGTAGTCGATGGGGTCGCCCAACGAGTAGATGCAGGACACCGATGCCACAATAATGACGTCCCGCCGCTCGGAAAGCGCCGCCGTAGCCGAGTGGCGCAGGCGGTCAATCTCATCGTTGATGGCGCTGTCCTTTTCAATATAGGTATCGGTGCTGGGGATGTAGGCTTCCGGCTGGTAGTAGTCGTAGTAGCTGACAAAGTACTCTACCGCGTTGTTGGGGAAAAACGAGCGGAACTCGGTGCACAGCTGCGCCGCCAGCGTTTTGTTGTGCGCCAGCACCAGCGTGGGGCGGTTGCACTGGGCAATGACGTTAGCCATGGTAAAGGTCTTGCCGCTGCCGGTCACGCCCAACAGAGTCTGGCAGCGGTCGCCCCGCTGCACCCCCTCCACCAGCTGCGCGATTGCCTGAGGCTGGTCGCCGGTGGGGGCATAGTTCGACACCAGCTCAAATTTTTCCTCTGCCATCGTTTTCTCCCTTCCGTACATATAACCACAATCTGTTGTTGTTTCAAGTTGTATTATAGCACGCACATTTTATAATGTAAACAGTTTTTTGTTTTACGGCCAGAACAGCGTACCGGTCTTGAAGTCGTAGATGGGCAGACGGTTGGCGTCCCGCATGGAAAAATACTCAGTGTCGGTCAGGATGAAGTGATCCAGCAGGTGCACATTTACCAGTCCCAACGCCCGGGCAATGCTGCCGGTAGCGTCCATGTCCTCCAGCGAGGGCAGCGCCACCCCGTTGGGGTGGTTGTGGCAGAGCACCACTGCATCCGTGCCGCCCTTGATGGCGGCAGCCACCACGTTCTTGATATCCAGACTGACCCGGTCGGAGGTGCCCTCCCGCAGCCAGACGGCGGCGCGCACCCGCTTGCGGCTGTCCAGACTGACCAGCATGGCGCGCTCGTAGTCTGACCACGCAAACTTTGCCATCAGGTAGCTGCCCATCTGCTCGGTGGTCTTGATGCAGCGGGTGGTGCTGGTGCGGCTGCGGCCGTAGTACCGGCTGATTTGGGGCAGCAGATGCAGCATCCGGGCGGTAGAGGGGCCTACGCCCTCCACGGTGCACAGCTCTTCCTCACTGGCCTCCAGCACCGCCGCAAAATCCCCGAACCGGTCGATCAGGTCATGGGCGATGCCGTTGGTATCCTTTTGGGCGTTGGTCAGGTAAAGCACATATTCCAGCGCCTCGTGCTCGGCCAAGCTGTCCAGTCCGTAGCTCTGCACCCGCTCCCGCATCCGCTGGCGATGTCCCTTGTGCCGTTTATTCTCTGCCATGGCGGTACTCCTTTTTCTATGTTCTCTCCTTATAGTACCCATTTTGCGACGCAAACACAAGCGTTCTGCAAAAATAACCCGGATTTTGCGCCGGAATGCGCGTTGACTTCCCGCCCGCACTGTATTACTATAAAAGCATGATTCTGACAAAAACGATGAGGATAGCTTTATGAAACAATTTACTGCCACCGCCAACGACGACGGCGTGCGTCTTTCGCGCTTTGTGCAGAGCGTGACCCGCGATCTTCCCACCAGCCTGCTGTACAAGAGTTTCCGCAACAAGCGGGTGAAGGTAAACGGCAAAAAGGCCGCGCCGGAGTACCGTTTGCAGGCGGGAGACCTGATCGAGTTGTACATCAACGACGAGTTTTTCCCGCCCGAGGGCGCAAAGCCGGTACAGAAGGCTGCCCCTAAAAAGCAGCCCAATCAGCCCAAGGTGACCGTCATCTACGAGGACGAGAACCTTGCGGTGCTGTACAAGCCCACCCACCTGCTGTGCCACAGCGACCGCACCGGCGATGCCAATCTGGTGGACGCCTTTACCCAGTACCTGACCCAGAAGGGCGAATACGACCCCCACGGCGAGAACCGCTTCAAGCCCGGCATCTGCAACCGGCTGGACCGCGGCACCGAGGGGCTGGTGATCGCCGCCAAGAACTACGCCGCCCTGCGGGACATGAACGAGATCATCCGCACCGACCTGCTGAAGAAGGAGTACTACACTATCACGGTGGGTATTCCCCAGTCCGGGCGGTTCACCGCATGGTGGGAGCACGACGAAAAGAACAACAAGGTCAGCATCCACGCCCATCAATCGCAGGACGAGCGCCGCAAGCAGATCATCACGGATGTGGACGTGCTGCGCACCGCAGGCCCCTTTGCCCTGTGCAAGATCGGCCTTGTCACCGGACGCACCCACCAGATCCGCGCCCATCTGGCCTATCTGGGCAAGCCGGTGCTGGGCGATATCAAATACGGCAACCGCAAAATGAACGAGCGCACCGGCACAAAAACGCAGGCGCTGTGCGCGGTACGCATCAGCTTTCTGGATGTGCCGGAGGAAAACACCCTGCACTACCTCTCCGGCAAGGTCATCAAGCTGAAAGACCCCCAGATCTTACAGCAGTTCGATGCGCTGGATAAAAGCAAAAACGCATAACAATAAGACCGCTGTTTGCAACAACTGCAAGCAGCGGCCTGTTTTTTGCGCCATTTTTTGTCCTGTTCACGCCCGGTCGGGCAGCCAGACCGTTGTTTTTGCTCCGCAGGGGGTGTTCTGCCCAAACACTGCCCTGCCGCCATGGGCGGCGGCGATCTGCTGCACTACATACAGGCCAAGGATATGAGGCGCATTTTCGGCAGGCTCCGCAGCGTTCAGCGCCGCCAGAACGGCAGCCGGATAGCCGATGCCGTCATCCGCTACGGTCAGGCAGAAGCGCTCCCCTGCCCGCCGGGTGTGCACGGTAATGTTCACCGGCTTTGGGTTATGCCGGACGCTGTTGTTCAGCAGGTTTTCCAGCAGCCGTGCCAGCAGCGCCTCGTCTACCGAAAGCACCGTCTGCTCTGCCGGTTCTTCCTGTTCCAGTGTGATCTCGCAGTGCTCTGCCAGCGGGCTTTCGCAAAACTGCGCCACCAGCTGCCGGAACAGCGGCCCTGCCCGGAGGTCTTTCCGGCGCAGAGGTTGGGCACCGTATTCCAGCTTACTGGTCAGGTTCAGGTCATCAATGAGGGTGCGCAGCTTTTCGCACTGGGTGCGGATGCCGGTCGCTTTCTGCCGGGAGCTGTCCGGCAAAAGTGCATCCTGTTCCAGTTGCTCCGCCCAGCCTAAGATCAGCGCCAGCGGGGTGCGCACGTCATGGCTGACCCCTGCGATCCACTGGGTGCGGGCGTTGTCCCGCCGGGAAAGCATCTCGTTTTTGGCTTGCAGCTGTGCCCCGGTCTGGTTCAGCTTTTCTGCCAGTTCCCCGGCAAAACCGTCGGTAGGCAGCCGAACGGTCTGCCCCTGCGCCAGAGCATCCAGACCGTTTGCCACGGTCTCCAGCCGCTTTGCGCCCCGCCAGCTCAGCCAGAAGCAGAGCGCCAGACCCAGCAGCAGCAATCCCAGCGCTGCCGCCGGGAGCACCCGCACCATGCTCAGGGCAAAGTCCGGTGAGCTGTAAATGCTGTACTTCCACAGGCTCCCCTTTGGCAGCCCGATGACGAACAGTCCGTAGGGTTCTGTCCAGCAGAACACCGGGTAATCCGCCAGATACCAGCGGGCAAATCTGGCTATATCGCCGGGCGTGTAGGCACGGTTCAGCTCCTGCGGCAGGCCGTAGCTCCAGCGGATGTTTCCCACGTCGTCCAGCACCATCGCCCACGCGTAACCGTTCATCCACTCCTGCGGGGTGCGTTCTGCTCCAAAGGCAAGCCCTTCGGCGGTCTCCACCATCGAATCCGCGATTTCGCTGGAAGAATACTCCCGCTGCGGCAGGCGGCAGCCCTCCTGCCAGCCCAGCCAGCCCAGCACCGCAACACCGGAAAACAGCAGCAGCAGAACAATGCCCACCGCCGCCAGCACATACCGCCGGATCAGGCGCACAAAGGTTTTCATGCTTTGTCCCCCTTTGTCAGCTTATAGCCGATGCCCCGTACCGTCCGCAGAAACTGCGGCGCACCGGGTTCGGCTTCCAGCTTCTCCCGCAGATGCCGGATATGTACCCCCAGACTGTTCTCGCAGCCATAGTAATCTGCGCCCCAGACCGCTGCACAAAGGGCATCGTAGGTAACGATATGTCCCCGGTTCTCTGCCAATTTCCGCAGCAGCGCCAGCTCGGTAGCGGTCAGCGCCAGTGTTTTGCCCTCCGGCAGGGCAACAATGGCATCATTCAGGTCTACGCACCGCTCTCCCAGCTGCAAAGGTGCCGGTTTTGCGCGGGACAGCTCTGCCCGGTACGCCCGCTGCAAAATATGCTGCACCCGCAGCAGCAGTTCCTGCATCAGAAAGGGCTTGGTCAGGTAGTCATCTGCGCCAAGACCCAGCCCGAACAGACGGTCGGCATCCGCATCCCGTGCGGAGAGGAACAGCGCCGGGACATCCGCTTTTGCCCGCAGCGCTCGGAACAGTGAAAATCCATCCCCATCCGGCAGGTTGATATCCAGGATCATCAGCTCCGGCTGCTCTGCCGCAAAGCAGCCGCGGGCAGCGGTGCAGCTTTGGGCGGTTCTGATATGGCCATATCCTGCGCCACGCAGCTGCGCACACAGCAGTGCCAGCAGCTCGGCGTTGTCGTCCACAATGAGAAGCTTTGCATCATAAATGGTATCCATAAGGGCAGTTCTCCTTTCCCGCCTTTACTATACCACACTTTTTGCGCTGCGGCGGAAAACGCCTGCAAATTTAAGGGTAAATTAAGCTGCGCTTCCGGTCAGTTTAAGGCAGCGGGTGTATTCTGGCATCGTTCCGAAAACCATGAATGCGAAAGGAGACCATTTATGAAACCTGTGATCGAGACCCATGCCCTTTGCAAAAGCTACCATGGCCGTCCGGTGGTGGATCATTTGAACCTGACTGTCCCGGAGGGCTGTGTTTACGGCTTTTTAGGCCCCAATGGTGCGGGCAAATCCACTACTATGAAGATGCTGCTGGGGCTTGTACACCCCACCGCTGGCAGTGTGGAACTGCTGGGGCACACCCTGAACGAAGCAAACCGCATTGCTCTGCTGCGGCAGACCGGCAGTCTGATCGAATCCCCCTCCGGTTACCTGCACCTGACCGCCCGGGAAAACCTTTCCATCGTGGCTGACTTGAAAGACGTGGGCCGGAAGGACATCAGCCGGGTGCTGGAGATCGTGCACCTGACAAAAGACGCTGACCGGAAGGTGGGGCAGTATTCCCTTGGCATGAAGCAGCGGCTGGGCATTGCCATGGCACTGCTGGGCAGCCCCAAACTGCTGATCTTGGACGAACCTACGAATGGTCTGGACCCGGCAGGTATTCAGGAGATGCGCAGTCTGATTGCTTCCATGCCCCAGACCACCGGAGCCACCGTGCTGATCTCCAGCCACCTGCTGGGCGAGATCGAGCAAATGGTGGATCAGGTGGGCATCCTGAACCACGGCAAGCTGCTGTTCGAGGGCTCCTTGCAGCAGCTGCAAAAGCACAGCCGGGGCGGCATTCTGCTGCGGGTGCTGGACGCACCCAAAGCCACAGCCGTCCTGCAGCAGCAGGGAGTAAAAGCCGCTGCACCGGCAGACCAGCCGGACACCCTGCAGCTGCCCCCGCTGCCGGACGAAGCGCTGGCGGCGCTGGTCTGTACCCTTGCCGAAAGCGGCGTGGGTGTGGTGGGTCTGACTGCACAGACAAAGAGCCTTGAGGACATCTTCCTCAGTCTGACCCAGACCAGCGGGGAGGTGGCGTAAGATGGCAGCTTTCCGTGCAGAACTGCAAAAAGCCCACCGTAGGCACGACCTTGCTCTCTGCCTGTTCATCCCCGGCATTGTCGTGCTGTGGGTGGGCGGCCTTGCTCCGGCAGACCCGGAGGAGCTTGCCAACGGTTACAGCGCCCTGCTTTACAGCCTGCCCGTCATTGAAGCCATTCTGATGCCGGTGATGATGGCAGTGCTGGCCTCCCGGCTGTGGGATATGGAGATCAAAGGCAACACCGCCAAGCTGCTCTACACCCTGCAGAGCCGCCGAAGCCTGTTTGCAGGCAAGGCGGTCTTTGGAGTGCTGGAGGTGCTGTTGGTCACGGTGCTGGAGCTGGCCTGCGTTCCGGTGCTGGGGCGCGTTCATGGTTATACCGAAGCCTTTCCCACTGGGCAGCTATGCTATCTGTTCGTCTGCACGCTGGCTGTGGACACAATGCTCTTCTTTGGCGAATTTCTGCTGATGCTGTGGGTAGGCAATCCTCTGCCGGCGCTCTGCGTGGGCATTGTAGGGGCACTGGTGGGGCTGTTCTCTGCTTTTATGCCGCCGCTTGCCAGTTATTTTGTGCCCTTTGGGTACTACATCCCTCTGAGCGCCTATGAAGTGGCGAACTGGGACCAGGCCACCCACACCGTCACCTACGGCACCCGCCCCTTCAACTGGGGGCTGCTGGCCTTCACCCTTGCGCTGGGCGCTGTGCTGTTTGCCCTTGCGTGGCGCAAGGTACAGGACGAGGAGGTATAAAACCATGCTGAAACGCTGTATTCTTGCGGAGAACCGCAAACTCCACGCATCCCCCATCTGGGCAATGTTCTTTGTGCTGCCCATTCTTTCGGCCACCTATGGCACTTTCAATTATCTGCAAAATCTTGAGATCCTCACCGACGGCTGGTATAGCCTGTGGACCCAGCACACCCTGTTTTATTCCATGCTTTTCTTCCCTGCCATGGTAGCCACCTATGCCGCCTACTTGTGGCGGCTGGAACATCTGGGGCACAACTGGAACCTTATCATGGCAAGCCCCGTACCGCCGCTGGACCTGTTCGCCGCAAAGTTTGCGGTGGTGACAAAGCTGGCGCTGCTGACCCACGGCTTTGTGTTCGCGCTGTTCGTGTTCTGCGGCAAAGTATTTGCCCATCTGCCCGGGCTGCCGCCGGTCACCTTACCGCTGTTTTTACTGCGGGGCCTGCTGGGTGCGTTGGCTGTCATTGCCGCACAGCTGGTGCTGGCCATGATCATCCGCAGCTTTGCCGTACCCATTTTTCTGGGGCTGCTGGGCGGCATTACCGGCATCTTTATCAGCTCCAAGGGTCATGGGCTGTTGTGGCCCTATTCCCTGATGCAACTCGGAATGAACTCCAACAGAAGTGCGGATGCTCTGGTGGGCAGCTACGGGCTGTTTGCCTTCAGCTGCATCTTCTGGCTGGGGACGATGTTCCTTCTGGCATGGCTGCTTTTGCGCTGGGAGGATGTGCGGGCATAAGGCACGGCAGCGCGCATGACGGGTTCTCAAAAACGTTCCTGTGACATAATTTTCGCATCGCTGGCAGACAGAAAAACCTCCCCATGCAGTTGCCCTGCACGGGGAGGTTTTTGTTATATGGGAATAGGGATGCTGCCTTAGCGCTTATACTTTGCGGCGGTCTGCAAACGCTGCATGGCACGATCCAGCGCAATTTTGCTCTGGTAATATTCGTGCATGCTCTGCTTATGCTGCAAGCGTTCCTCGGCGCGGATGCGGGCGGCCTCGGCACGGTTCTTGTCGATGTCCTCCGGGTTCTCGGCGCTGTCCACCAGCACCATCACATAGGCGGGGGTCACCTCAGCAATGCCGTCGCCCACCAGCACATCCCGGGCTTTGCCGTCCACTACAAAGTGGAGGATGCCCATATGCAGCGCCACCAGCACCGGGTTATGCCCGGCCTGCACGCCGTAGATGCCATCGCTGATGGGCAGGGTCAAATCCTCGCAGTCACCCTGATAGAACTCGCCGCTGGACGCTGTGATGCTCAGCATGAACTTGTTCATCAGACGGCACCGCCCTTTTCCTCAGCCAGCTTTTTTTCTGCCTTTTCGCGTGCTTCCTCCAGCGTACCTACGTTGAAGAATGCCCACTCCGGCAGGTCGTCGGCCTTGCCGTCCACGATAGCGGCAAAGCTGCGCACGGTGTCCTTCAGGGGCACATACTTTCCCTTGAGGCCGGTAAAGTTTTCGGCCACGGCAAAGGGCTGGGACAGGAATTTCTGCAGCTTGCGGGCGCGCATGACGGTCAGCTTGTCGTTCTCGTCCAGCTCGTCCATGCCCAGAATGGCAATGATGTCCTGCAGCTCCTGATAGCGCTGCAGAATGGACTGCACCTTGCGGGCAACACGGTAGTGCTCCTCGCCCACAATGTCCGCCTCCAGAATACGGGAGGTAGAAGCCAGCGGATCCACAGCCGGATAGATGCCCTGCTCCACGATCTTACGGGACAGCACGGTGGTGGCGTCCAGATGGGCAAAGGTGGTGGCAGGAGCGGGGTCGGTCAGGTCATCGGCAGGCACATAGACGGCCTGCACCGAGGTGATGGAGCCGTCCTTGGTGGAGGTGATACGCTCCTGCAGAGCGCCCAGCTCGTTGGCCAGCGTGGGCTGGTAGCCCACGGCAGAGGGCATACGGCCCATCAGAGCAGAGACCTCACTGCCGGCCTGCACGAAACGGAAGATGTTATCAATGAACAGCAGCACGTCCTTGTGGGTCTCCTCACGGAAGTACTCAGCCATGGTCAGGCCGGTCTCGGCCACGCGCATACGGGCTCCCGGGGGCTCGTTCATCTGACCAAAGACCAGTGCGGTCTTGTCCAGCACGCCGGAGGCGTTCATCTCACCCCACAGGTCGCAGCCCTCGCGGGAGCGCTCGCCCACGCCGGTAAAGATGGAGTAGCCGCCGTGCTCGGTGGCCACGTTATGGATCAGCTCCTGGATCAGCACGGTCTTGCCCACGCCGGCGCCGCCGAACAGGCCGATCTTGCCGCCCTTGGCGTAAGGTGCCAGCAGGTCGATGACCTTGATGCCGGTCTCCAGGATCTCAGTTGCGGGCTTCTGCTCTGCAAAGCCGGGTGCCTTGCGGTGGATGGGCCAGTGCGGCAGCTCGTCCACAGCGCCCTTGCCGTCAATGGGGCGGCCCAGCGGGTCGAACATACGGCCCAGTGTGCCCTCGCCCACAGGGGCGGTCAGGCCGTGGCCGGTAGCTTCCACCGGCATACCCTTGCCCAGACCCTCGCTGGCAGAAAGCATGATGCAGCGCACCGTGGTCTCGTTGACGTGCTGCGTCACCTCCATGGTGCGCTCGGTGCCCTCTGCGGTCACGGTAAGCGCCTCCTGCAGGGCAGGCAGCCTGCCGGCGGTGAACTGCACATCCACCACGGGGCCTGCTACGCGAATAATAGTTCCCTGTATCATTTGGATTGCCTCTTGTCAAATATGTTTGTCCAACGAACCCTCTCAGTCATCGCTGCGCGATGCCAGCTCCCCCGAAGGGGGAGCTTTTATCTGCATCGCCGTCAACTGCCCTAAAACCTCCCCCCTTCGGGGGAGGTGGCACGCCGTCAGGCGTGACGGAGAGGGGTTATCCTTTATTATGTCCGATCCTGCACGGCAGCTGCGCCGCCGATGATCTCGGTGATCTCCTGCGTGATGGAGCCCTGACGGGTGCGGTTGTATTCCAGCTGCAGATCCCGGATCATGTCATTGGCGCTCTTGGTGGCAGAATCCATAGCGGTCATGCGGGCGCTCTGCTCGGCGCAGAAGCTCTCGGTCATGGCACCAAAGATCATTCCGTGCATATAGATGGGTGCGATCTGCTCGAACACCGTCCATGCGTCCGGCACCAGTTCCACCTCGCCCTTGGGGTCACCCAGACCCTTGGGAGCAGGCTGCAAATACCGCCGGTCCAGCGGCAACAGACGCTCCATGACAGGCTCGCTGGTAAGGGCGTTCTGGATCTTGGTGTAGACGATGTAGATCTCGTCCAGCTTGCCGGACTTGAAGTCGTCAATTGCGTCCACCGTGATGTCGCGGGCACGCTGCAAAGTGGGTGCGGTTGCGCTATAACGGAACTCCTCCACAAGGCGGGGGTCCCGGTGGCGCAGGGCGCGGTAACCCACCTGACCGATGACATAAAAGCGGTCGTTGGGGTCTGCGTGCTCCCGCAAAAACTTGAGCAGGTTCTGGTTATAAGCACCTGCCATGCCCTTATCGGCAGTAAGCACCAGATACGCCCGCCGGGGGTTTTCCAGATTCCGCTCGTGGAAGAAGGGGTGCTCCGGCTCCTCCGGCATATGCGGCACAACACGGGAGATGGTATCCCGCATACGGTTGAAGTAAGGGGACACATTCTGGTAGTTCTGCCGTGCCTTGCGCAGCTTGGACGAAGAGATCAGGTACATGGCATTGGTGATCTTCATGGTATCCTGAATGCTCTCGATGCGCTCCTTCAGCAGCTTACTGGACGACATGGTCATTGCCTCCCGCATAAGCTTTCCAAGCGTTCAGGATGGCATCCACCCGGTCGGGTTCCAGCTTGCCGTCGGCATCGATCTTCTGCATGGTGCCGGAGACGTCTGCACGGAACTGCCGCACAAAGGCAGCAGTCTTTTCCCGCTGCTCTGCGGTGGGCAGGGTGTCCAGCAGGCCGTGGGAGGCCAGCACCAGAATGACCACCTGCTCGGCATCGGATTTAGGCTGGCACAGCGGCTGCTTGAGCATTTCCATCAGTGCCTTGCCGTGCTCCAGTTGGCGGCGGGTCTCGGCGTCCAGATCGGAGCTGAACTGTGCAAAGGATTCCATCTCCTTATACTGTGCCAGCTCGATACGCAGGTTTGCGTTGGCCTTTTTCATGGCCTTGGTCTGGGCAGCGCCGCCCACACGGGAAACCGACAGACCCACGTTGACAGCCGGACGGTTGCCGGCGTTGAACAGGGCACTCTCCAAGAAGATCTGACCGTCGGTGATGGAGATGACGTTGGTGGGGATGTAGGCCGAAACATCGCCGGCCTGCGTCTCTACGATGGGCAGTGCGGTGATAGAGCCGCCGCCCAGATCATCCCGCATACGGCAGGAGCGCTCCAACAGACGGGAGTGCAGGTAGAACACATCGCCGGGGTAGGCTTCACGGCCCGGGGAACGGCGCAGCAGCAGCGAAATGGCACGATAGGCCACCGCGTGCTTGGAAAGATCATCGTAGACGATGAGCACGCTCTTGCCCTTGGCCATGAAGTACTCGGCCAGTGCAGTGCCCGCATAGGGGGCAATGTACTGCAGCGGGGCAGAATCCGACGCGGTAGCTGCCACGATGGTGGTATAGCTCATAGCGCCGTGCTTTTTCAGATCCTCGGCCACGCGGGCGATGGAGGAAGCCTTCTGACCGATGGCAACATAGATGCACAGCACATCCTTGTCCTTCTGGTTCAGGATGGCGTCGGTGGCAATGGAAGTCTTACCGGTCTGGCGGTCGCCGATGATCAGCTCGCGCTGACCGCGGCCGATGGGGAACATGGAGTCGATAGCCAGAATACCGGTGTGCAGCGGGGTGTCCACGCTCTGGCGCTCCAGAATACTGGGTGCCTGCTTCTCAATGGGGTTGTAGCCCTCGGCTTCAATGGGGCCTTTGCCGTCAATGGGCTCACCCAGCGGGCTGATAACACGACCCAGAAAAGCATCGCCCACCGGGATACCGGCGCGCTTGCCGCTGCGGGTGACCATAGTGCCCACACCAACGGTCTCGGCACCATCGAACAGCATAACGCCCAGCTGCTCGGGCTCTACGCTTTCCACCATACCCTTGGCACCGTTTTCAAAGGTGACGATCTCGCCGTACACAGCGCGGTTCATGCCGTCAATGTGCACGATGCCATCGGCGGAGGAGATGACCACACCGCCCTCTGCGGAGGTCTCGGCGGGCTTGTAGTCCTCGATGCGGGTCTTGAGGGTAGCCAGCGAGGGCTTGCCCTCCATCATTTTGTCCAGCTGATGACGACCGGAATTGTCGAACACGCGGTCGCCCACCTGCAGGACATAGCCGGAAAGCAGACTCTCGTCCACGGTGATGTTCAGGATGACTTCCGTGGCGTCATACAGCTTTTTGATCTCCGACTTGATGCGGTCCAGATCTTTTTCGCGGAGCTTATGGGCACAGCGCAGGCTGGCCTTGACGATGCGGTTATCCGCAAAAAATTCACGACTGAATTCAGTTGCCATTGCCTGCACCTGCTTTCTGCAGCAGATCGTCCAGCAGCTGATCATCATCCTGGGCGGTCAAATTATGTTTCAAAAGCTTTTCGCACATGGAGCGTGCCAGTGCCGTAGCCTGTGCATCTGCTTCCCGCAGCTTGTTCTGGCGCTCGATCTCCACAGCCGCCTTACCGGCAGCCACGATCTCGTCGGCCTGCTTCTGCGCATCGGCCAGCAGCTGCTGCTTTTCCACCTCGGCCTGCTTCTCGTAGGCTTCGCGGCGGGCTGCGGCTTCGTTGTCCACATTACGCAGCTTGTCCTGCGCGGTCGTAAGCGCTGCGGCAGCCTCGGTCTTGGAGGTCTGTGCCGCTGCAATGTCTGCCTCGATCGTCTTCTGGCGCTGATCCAGCACGTTCTGGATGGGCTTGAACAAAAACTTGCGCAGCAGCACATACAGGATCAGGACATCCACCACGGTCCACAGCAGGTTCAAATCCAACTTCAGCATTCGTCCACGCCTCCGTTACTGGCCCAGGAACAGGATGATCAGCAGTGCAACGACGAAGCCGAAAATTGCGGTACCTTCTGCCAGAGCAGCGCCCAGCAGCAGGTTCGTCTGGATCTTGCCGGAAGCCTCCGGCTGGCGGGAGATAGCCTCCGTTGCCTTACCCGTTGCAATACCAATGCCAATACCGCCGCCAATACCGGTCAGCGCTGCAATGCCAGCGCCCAGAGCTACCAAACCACTCATAGTTCTATCTCCTTTGTAATTACAGTTTTAAATGTGTTGTTTATTCCTCGCCGCCGATGCTCTCTTTCATAAACAGTGCGGTCAGGAACACGAAAACATAGGTCTGGATCAGACCATCGAACAGGTCAAAATACAGGCTGAACACCGCCGGGACGAACACCGGCACCACCAGCTTGAGCAGTTCCATGATGACGAACGCGCCCAGCACGTTGCCGAACAGTCGCATGCACAGACTGGTGGGGCGAATGGCGATCTCGAGGATGTTCATGGGGGTCATGATGGGGGTAGGGGCTGCAAGGCTCTTGAGAAAGCCCGCGCCACCCCGGGCGCGAACGCCTGCATACTCGATAAGCACGATGCTCATCAGCGCCAGTGCAGCGGTCACATCCAGATCCTTTGTGGGGGGCTTTACGCCGAACACACCGATCACGTTGGAGCAGGCAATGTACAGCGCCACGGTCATCAGGTAGGGCACATAGCGGCTGCCCTCCTTGCCCAGCAACCCTTCAAAGAAGTTTTTGCCAAGGGAGTACAGCGCTTCCAGTGCTGCCTGACGCTTGCTGATGTGATCCACCTTCAGGTTGCGGGTAAGCAGGATGGAGCCCACCACCAACAGCAGCATGATCACCCAGCTGATGACCACCGATTCCGGGATCTGCAGCGAGCCGACCTTGACATACTCCACGGTAAGCTCTTCCATCAGAGCCTGCGTCAATTTGTTCATTTGCTTTTCCTCCTTCCTGCAGGGATAGGGGTCTGCGGGCGGGAGCCGGGTGTGCGGCAGATCCCCGGCCGAGGATCTGCCGCGCACCTTTGCTCCGCGCCCCTTCACACCTTCTTATCGCGCGAAGAAAAGACTGTGTACCGTGAAAAAAGCAAGGAAGGCGCTGCCTGAATGCTGTCTGCGCCCTCCCCTTTCTTTGTCGGTTTCGTCTTTTTTCGTTGTGTATAATAGTACGATTGCACAAAATTGGCAAGGGTATTTGTGCACATTCTACATTTTACCCGGTAGCATTGCACCGGCAAAACAAAACTGTTGTACAGGGTGCACAATTGCAAGTTAAAAAAGCATATAATCTGTACAACTTTCTTGGATTTTTCCAGTGCTTTGCAGGCGCATTCTGCCGGTTTTGGGAAATATTTCCGCAAAAATAGCCGTACCGTATAGCTTTTATATATCAGGTATATAAAAAACGTATAGGTATCTTCCCCGGTATGTTTGGGCAGCATCTTATGTATATTCCTTATACATATTTATTATAGAATCGCAGCTAAACCGCCTTACATGGCCTGCTTTTCCCCGCGGCGGAACACCAGCCGGAAGATGGCACGGGCCAGCGGGCCGCAGTACAGCATCTGCCAGCACAGCGCCATGGGCATATTGCAGCCCCAGGTGTGCACCCACATCCCAAAACTCGGCTCTTTGAACAGCAGCGTTGCGACCAGACTCATCACCGGGCACATGATGCACACGATCATCAGCGAGATGGCGTAGGTGATGAACTGCGGGCGGTCTGTGGGGCGCATAAACAGGAATGCCAGTTTCGTGGCCAGCTTTTCCACCACAAAAAATTCCAGCACAAAGGCCACCGGCACCATGATCGGCATTTCGTGCAGAGCCATAACAAAGGTGGCGTTGGTCACACCGCCGGTGTTCAGCGCCACATTGTAGACGATCATGCCATAGACCATAATAGCGGCCATGACGATGGTAAAGAAAATACGTTCCGGTAAAGTTTTAGGCATTTTGATTGATTCTCCGTTTCTTTTTATGTAAATTTTCGCCGCAAAAAAGCCGTCCCGCGAAACTTTCATCTCGCGGGACGGCGGCGACTACCATTCATTGGCGCTATTTTAGCACAAATAGAACCGGCGCATAATACCTTGCGGGCACTTTCTCCCCTTTTGTGGAAAATCCTTCACAAACGACCCGGAACTTCTGGGCATTTTTTCCGCACCGCCGCAGGTTTCAACATTGCACAAAAACAAAATCCATTCTTTGTGCGGTATGCCAATAGACAAAACGTGCATCTTCCTGTATAATTAAGCCAGAAACCAGAGAAGTACAGCAGAAGTTCAAAAGCGAACTAATCCCGCTGACTTTAAGAAGAAAGGAGCGAAGACCGATGGTTGATATGGAACCCGCACAGCAGGGACAGGCTGTCGGGGTTCGCTGAGAAGCAAAATAGAGGCTCACCACAAACGGGATGTTTCCCCCGTATAAAAACACAAAAACAGAGCCGGTCTTGAGCATCAAAAATGCGATAACACGACAACCTGTCGATTCAATTCTTCCCCAGAGCGTTCAGATAGATCCGCTGGAGATGATTCTTATGAAAGTATCAATGATCCGGAGAACCTTATTTGAATAGCTGAAAAGGAGTTCTACCAATGTACTAGGTAAGACGTTTCCCTTGCAAATCTAACTCGAAAGAATGTGGTAATATGAAATTCATCCTCATGAACCGTTTGCCGCAGTCCAACAGTTGAGAAAAGGGTCAGTCCAATGTACAGTTGATTTTCATCCCCTTGCAAAGTACCTAAATTCTGAAGAAACGTTTCTAAGGAGAGTCACCCTATGAAACCCGTATTCCGAAAATGAGGTCACCAAGGAGAAGAGGCTTATGACTCCGAAGAAGTAAGTATCCAGCCGGACGAGGGCTTGCAACCGCCTCGTCCGGCTGGTTTTATTTTATGTTGTTTCAACAAATAGTTGATGCGCAATTTATGCAAAATTTACGCAGGAAGGTTGAATAGCGTCCTTGTGTTTTCGCCCCCCTATGTTATAATATGGTAAAAGATGGGAGGTGCATTTTATGCAGCTGGCGTTTGGCTGGTACAACATTATCGAGCTTTTGTTCTGCCTTGTGGCACTGTGGATGGGCATCCGCGACCTGCAAGGCAAAGACCCGCTGATCCACACCTTTTTCAACCAATATGACCGCGACCCGGAATACCGCGCCATGTGGCAGAAGAAAAACGGCGTGTGGGAGATCTTCAACGCAATGGTTCTTGCTTCTTCGCAGTTTCTGGGCGGCTTCCCTACCCTGAGCAACGGAGTACGCACCATTACAGTCATCGTTGATGTGATCTACCTGATCCTGTATGAAATCTGGGAGCACAGTGCGGATTGAGCCGCCGGGAGGTAAGTACAAATATATGAACCTGAACCTTTCCACTTCAGACTGGCTGAACGCAGCACTGGGCGTATTGTTTTTATACCGCGGCATTCGGGACTTGTACAATGGCACCGGAACCGGTTGGAGCAATGAGGACGAAAAGAACCACTTCCACAGACCCTTCGGCATCCTGTCGCTCCTTTGCGGTGCGCTCTGGCTGGTCAACATTTTTCTGCCCAAGGTGGAGCTGCTGCACTCCATTTTGATGGTCGTGACGCTCGTGTTCTGCGTTGCGTTGCTGATCTCACATCTGTGCTATACCCTGAGCAGAGACGACAAAAACAAAAAGTGAGGAGTTTCCATGGAAGTCATCTTTTCGATCTTAGTCGCGCTTTTCGGTATCGGATTCGGCATTTTTATGGCATTGCAGCCGGCGAACGCCATTGCCTTGCGTTCCCGCAGGCGGTACACGCAGGTGCCCGAACCTACGGAAGAGTATATCCGGCTGACCCGGTTGGAGGGCATCGTAGTTTCGGTGCTCTGTGCTGTGCTTCTGGTGGTGCTGCTGTTCGCACCCAAATAAGACTTTGCAGCTTCCCTCTTGCGGATTCTTTCTCGTCCTGTTACAATGAGAAAAAACGCAGGAGGTTTTTTGTTATGGTCAAGCACGTTATTCTCTGGCAGCTGAAGGACGAGCTGTCCGCCGAGGAAAAGGCCGCCGTCAAGGCTGGCATCAAAGAGGGGCTGGAAAGCCTTTCCGGCAAGATTCCGGGGCTTGTGGACATCCATGTCAACATTGATGCGCTTCCCTCCTCTAACGCCGACCTGATGCTGGATACCACCTTTGAGAGCGCCGAGGCGCTCAATGGCTACTCCACCCACCCGGCGCATGTGGCAGTGGCAAACAGCAAGGTGCGTCCCTACTACAAAAACCGCGTCTGTCTGGACTACGAGGTGTAAGGCAGCAAGGCAGGAGGATGATTCAAGCTGCCCTCCGCGTATGCTCTGGGTTTTTTCAGCGGAATAGTGATTTTATAATTTCGGCATCCCGGAGCGTCTGCGGACGCTCCGGGATGCCATTTTATGGAATGAACTTACGCAAAAAGGGTCATTGCACGGTTTGTGCAATGACCCTTTTGCTATCAGGCGATGCTGAACTTACTGAACGAACTCCACGGTGTACTCAAAGCCGTACTCTTCCTGCAGCTTCTTGACCTCGGGCTCGCAGTCCTCGATGAAGGTGGGAGCGTAAACAGAAGCGCCGTTGTGTGCCTTCTTGTAGTCCTCCACGATCTGCTGCAGCTTTGCCCAGCCCTCGTTGGCCTTGTTCTGGTCGATGCTGTCGGGGAAGTTGATGATGAACTCGCGGTGTTTGGGAATACGTGCCTTCATAATAGTGATCTCCTTATTCTTATCGTTTTCAATAAATCAGCTTTTTATTCAGAAGCGGAGCGCTTTGCCCCGCGACCTGCGGAAAAATGGTTACAGCCCGAACACCCGGCGGGCGTTTGCGGCGGTGGCGCGGAACACCTCTTCCGGCTCCAGTGCCTTGCGCTGGGCGATGTATGCGTCCACATAGCGGATGAGGGAGCTGTCGCAGCGGGTGCCGCGCACCGGCTCCGGTGCCATGTAGGGGCAGTCGGTCTCCAGCACAATAGCGTCCAGCGGCAGAGCTTCGATAGCCTTGGCTGCGCGCTTGGCACCGTTGAAGGTGCAGGCACCGCCAAAGCCAATGTACAACCCCTGCGCCGCCAGCTGCACGGCATCCTCGGCGCTGCCGGAATAGCAGTGCACGATGCCCTTGGGGCGGTACTTTTTGAGCAGCGCGTAGACGTCTGCGTGCGCCTGCCGGTCGTGCACGATGATAGGCTTGTCCAACTCCAGCGCCAGCCGGATCTCGGCTTCAAACAGTGCCAGCTGGGCGTCCTTGGGCACAGGCCAGTGGTAGTCCAGCCCGCACTCCCCTACCGCCACCACCTTGGGGTCGTCGTAGTAGGGCATCAGCGCCCGCATCTCAGCGGCCCAGTCGCCGCCGTACACCGACACCGTGGGTGCAGGACCGTCCTCGCCGCAGTCGGCGGCGGGCAGCAGGCTTTCCGGGTGGATGCCAATGGCTGCCACCACCCACGGATAGCGATGCGCCAGTTCCAACACCCGGGGTGCATCCCCGGAGTGGGTGGCCTGCTCGCACACACCTACCACACCCTTGCCGGGCAGGCTGTCCAGCAGTGCAAAGCGGTCGGCGTCAAAGGCGCGGGCACTGTAATGGGCGTGGGT